>Ga0137308_100059_pt1 | contig 184671 bp, 189 predicted proteins | sample Inofrocosms_June_FD_97181 | JGI IMG/M metagenome (GOLD analysis project Ga0137308, IMG submission 97181) | Mouse cecal microbial communities from Vienna, Austria - N-Acetylneuraminic and N-Acetylglucosamine D2O microcosms_June | ecosystem: Host-associated > Mammals > Digestive system > Large... | reverse complement strand
CCCCTCGGTTCACTTCATGTCCCTATGGGACGGAGCACTTCGGGGCGGATTTTTTACTTACCGCAGGGCGAAGCCGCCCTTTCCACTGTTTTTGATATGATACAGGGCCTCGTCGGCCACCACGCTGAGGGCCTCATAGGTCCGGCCGTGGTCGGGGGCGCTGGCCGCCCCCACGCTTACAGTCACCTGGGTGGCGACACCGTCCACCCGCAGCTGACGCACCCGCTCCAGCAGCTCCTGGCCCTTCTGCTCCGCCGTCGCCCGGCTGTCGGAGCCGGAGAGGAAGACCACAAACTCGTCGCCCCCCACCCGGGCCACAATGTCGTCGGTGCGGAAGGTCTCCCGCAGGATGCCGCCAATGGCCATCAGCAGCCGGTCGCCGGCAGCGTGACCGTAAGTGTCGTTCACCGATTTGAAGTCGTCCAGGTCCAGCATGAACAGCACGCCCCGGGATATCTGCTCCAGACGGGCGTTGATAAGCTTCACGCCCGCCCGGTTATACACCCCGGTAAGGGGGTCCTGCTGGGCCTGATTGCGCAACTCAATCTCCCGGTCGATCTGGGCGCTGATGTCCGTCAGGGTGCCGATCAGCCGCACGGGCCTGCCCTCCGCCCCGAACACCGCCTTATACTGGCTGCGGTACCAGCTGTAGCTCCCGTCCCGCCGTTTCAGGCGGATGCGGTCGTGCTCGATCTCATCCGGTTCCATGCTCTCGGTGCCCCACAGAGCCCGGCGCACATTCTCCATATCCCCCGGGTGAAACACGGGAAAGGTGTTCACCATGTCGGTAACATGTTCCAGCCGGAGATTGTCCATCTCCAGCGTCTCCAGGGCGTTGGAGGTAAACTCCATGCTGTCGTCCCGGCAGTCATACTCAAAGATCAGGGTGTCCTTAAACTCAGCCAGGGTGCTGTAGCGCAGCCGCTCCACCGCCAGCTTGGACCGCTGCCACCAGATCCAGGCAGCCAGCCCGGCGCACACCAGCAGACTCACCAGCATAGCCACCGTCTGGGCCACGGAGGTGTCCGCCACCCGCAGGTCCGGGGTCTGGGAAAACTGGAGCACCCGCCAGCCGTTGTAGCCCACAGGAGCCCAGGCGGCGTAGATACGCCCCTCTCTCACCGTGCACCGGAAGGAGCCGCTCTCCCCCTCGTGGTAGGCGGCAATGAACTTCTCCGCCTCCCGCTGGGACAGGCCGCTCTCCAGACACAGCTCAGTCAGCCCCCGCCCCCGGCTTATGGGTACACTGCCGCAGACCACCCGGCCATCGCTCCCGGAAATCACACGGTGGACACTGTGGAACAGCACTGAGTCGTGTCCCTGCTGAGACAGCAGGCCGGCGCCCACCTCGGCGCGCACCGCCCCCACTATCTCTCCCTCCTGCTCCACGGCCCGGGCCACCAGGAAGTAAAAATCATTCTCCCCCTGGGTGGGGATCACTCCGCCCACCACGTTTGTCCCCTCCTGAAGCTGCTGGAACACCCGCAGCTCCTCGCTGCCCGGCTCTGCGGTACTCATGGCCTCCATGTTCAGATAGTTTACCTTCAGCCGGTAGCCGCCCAGGTTCACCATCTCCAGTATGGGGTCGGCCCAGACCGCGTCCAGAGGCCGCCCGTCCCTCTCCAGAAGCCGCACCGCGTCCCCCAGCAGAATCTGCGTATTCTCAATCAGCTCCCTGGCGCTCTCTCCGCTCTCCAGAGTGTGGGCCGTCAGGCTCTCTAAAAAGGCCGCATCCAGCCGCTGCTCCAAGGCCCGGCAGCGCAGAATCAGGCTCCCCACCGCCACGGCCAGCAGCAGCACGCCGCATACGGTAAACAGCAGGGCCAGCCGGGTGATATTTTTTTTATTTTGTGTGGTCACCCAAATTCCCTCCCTCCGCCAACAGAGGTTATTTTTTCTATTTTACCACCCCACCGTATTTCTTGTAAATACAGCTGGGGAAATTTTTAAAAAAATCAACTGAGCCCCACCAGGGCCTCCCCCGCCAGGTAGATATCTCCCGCGCCCACGGTGAGGATCAGATCGCCGGGCTGCGCCATATCCGCCAGCTGAGCGGTCACCCCTTCCAGATGGGGGCAGTAGACCGCCCCCGGGATTTTCCGCACCAGGTCCAGCGAGGAGATGCCCAGGGTATTCTGCTCCCGGGCGGCGTAAATCTCCGCCACAACGGCCGCGTCGGCCAGCTTCAGCACCTCCACAAAGTCGTCAAAGAAGGCGGCGGTCCGGGTGTAGGTGTGGGGCTGAAAGGCGCAGATCACCCGCTGGTAGCCCAGGGTCCCGGCCATGGTGAGCAGAGCCCGCAGCTCGTCGGGGTGGTGGGCGTAGTCGTCGTAGACATCGGCCCCGTGGTAGGTCCCCTTCTTCTCAAACCGCCGGCCCGCCCCGGTAAAGGAGGCCAGTCCCTCCTCCACCGCGGTCCCGGGCACCCCCAGCACATAGGCGGCGGAGGCGGCAGCCAGGGCGTTGGAGACGTTATGGATTCCACCCACCCGCAGGGACACACGGGCGTACTTCTCTCCATGGACCACAATGTCAAAGGCGGGCAGCCCCCGCTCCCAGGTGAGGTTTTGGGCGGTACACTCCGCCCCCTCCTCCAGTCCGAAGGTGAAGGCATCCAAACCGCAAGCCACTGACCGGGCCCCGGCGTTGTCGTTGTTGACAATAACGCTGCCGGTAGAAGGCACCAGTTCCGCAAATTTTCGGAAAGAGGCCTTGATATCCTCCAGGTCCTTGAAGAAATCCAGGTGGTCGGCCTCTACATTGAGAATCACCGCCACCGTGGGGGCAAAGGACAGGAAGGAGTTGCAGTACTCGCAGGACTCGGCAATGATGGTGTCCCCGTGTCCCACCCGGTGCCCCGCCCCCAGAATGGGCAGGGTGCCGCCGATCATCACCGAGGGGTCCCGGCCGGCGGCCAGAAAGATGTGGGTACACATGGAGGTGGTAGTGGTCTTGCCGTGGGTACCCGCCACGCACAGGGCATTTTTGTAGTGGCCCATGATGGCCCCCCAGGCCTGAGCCCGCTCGAAGACGGGGATGCCGGCCCTTAAAGCGGCGGCGATCTCCGGGTTGTCGTCGTGGACGGCGGCGGTGCGGATCACGCAGCCCGCCCCCTCCACGCTCCCGGGCAGGTGGCCGATGGTCACCGGGATGCCCAGCCCCCGGAGCCGCTCCACCGTCCCGCTCTCCCGCATGTCGGAGCCGGTAATCTTGACCCCTTTCCCCTTCAGCACCTCGGCCAGGGGGGCCATGGACACCCCGCCCACGCCCACCAGATGGGCCTGGGCGCCCGGCTTAATGTAGTCCTCAATATTCCGATTCATGGACAGCACCTCTTTTATATGGTTTCTCTCTCTATTCTATCCATTTTTCAAAAAATGGGTGCAGATTTTTCTCTCTTTTCAAAGGGTTCCGTCATGTAGGGCAAGGGCAAAGCCCTTGCCCTACATCTGTTCTGCGGCATACCAAGCTCGTTATGTTTTCACCGCCGCGTCATACAGCTCATTTCGGGACAGCCCCAGCTCCCTGGCGGCCCGTTTCACCGCGTCCCGGAGGGACATCCCCTCCCCCCGCAGCCGGTCCACCAGGTCCAGGCCGTCCTCCAGACTGGTCTCCCCCTCCGGAAGGGGCTCCGCTCCCCGGACCACCAGCACAAACTCCCCTTTGGGGGCGTTCTCCCCATACCAGGCTGCGGCCTGGCCCAGAGTGGTGCGGCTCACCTCCTCGTGGAGCTTGGTCAGCTCCCGGCAGAGGGTAAGGGGCCGGTCCGCCCCGAAGGTATCCGCCAGATCCCGAAGGGTGGCGGCCAGCTTGTGGGGGGCCTCGTAGAAAATCATGGTCCGCTCCTCCCCCTGGAGACTCTCCAGATGGGCCCGGCGGTTCTTTTTGTTCATAGCCAGAAAGCCCTCAAAGGTAAACCGCCCCGTGGGCTGGCCGGAGACGGCCAGGGCCGTTACCAGAGCGCAGGGGCCGGGTATGGCGCAGACGGGAATCCCCGCCTCCCCGCAGCGGGCCACCAGCTCCTCCCCGGGGTCGGAGATGGCGGGGGTGCCCGCGTCGGTGACCAGGGCGCAGCTCTCCCCGGCCTGAAGCCGGCTCAGGATAGCCTGTCCGCTGGCCTCGGTGCTGTGCCTGTGGTAGGGGACCATGGGCTTTTTAAGCCCCAGGTGGTTGAGCAGCTTCACCGTCACCCGGGTATCCTCGGCGGCAATAAAGTCCGCCTGCTCCAGCGTCTCCGCCATCCGCCGGGAGATATCCCCCAGGTTGCCGATGGGGGTGGGGACCAGATACAGCGTACCGCTCAACCCCGTTCACCTCACAGATCAGAATGATTGTCAGAAGTTATTATAGCACAATACACAGGATTATGGTATCCTTTTCTTAACGACTTCTTAAACAGGCCCCTATGGGGAAAAGGCGGTGTTTTTGTGAAAAAAACCGAACAATTGGGCTCCTACACCCTGTCCTGGGAGGACGGCGTTTTCCCCCTGGGGGGCGACGCCCTGGCTCTGGGGGCCTTTTCCACCGTAAAGCCTGGCTGGCGGGTGTGTGACCTGGGCACGGGCAGCGGAGCGCTCCTCCTGCTTCTGGCCCGCCGGGCGGAGGGTCTGGCCCTCACCGGCATCGACATCGACCCTCTGTCCGCCCGCATTGCCCGGGAAAACCTGGAATCCAACGGTCTGCCCGGGGAAATTCTCACCGGTGACCTGCGGCGGGAATCCCTCCCCGCCGGGGGCTTCGACCTGGTGGTATCCAACCCGCCCTATTTCCCCGTGGGCAGCGGGAAGAGCGGCGGCCCCACCCGGAGCGAGGAGTTTTGCACCCTGGCGGAGCTGTGCGCCTCCGCCGGGCGGCTGGTAAAAAACGGGGGCCGTTTTTCTCTGTGCCACCGTCCGGAGCGGCTGACGGACGTCCTCTGCGCCCTCCGGGCCCACGATTTGGAGCCCAAGCGCCTCAATCTGGTCTCCCACGGGCCGGGCCATCCCCCCTCCCTCCTGCTGGTGGAGGGGGTAAAGCAGGGAAAGCCAGGGTTGACGGTTGAGATTTCCGACAATCTCTGTTAGAATCGCTATTCTGGTTAAAATCACTGCGCCCGGCAGCGTAGCCCATCTGTACGGATAAAAGCGCCGTTCCATGAACACGGAACGGCGTTTTTTCAGAAATTAAACTCCGGGCAGTCCCTGTACCGCTCCGGCACAGGGAGCTCCAGGCTCATGTCTCCGATGTTCTCCACAAACACACAGGGTTGGCCGGGAAACAGAAATCGGTCCAGATACTTGATAAAGTCAGATTCATTATAGCGGCACAGCACCTCTCCACTCTCCAACGGGGTCCGGTACCGGGCCGCGTCCGGGCTCTCCCGGAGCCAGCGGCAGCAGAACTCCATGCAGTACTCCTCCAGGTTGGCGGCCACCACATCCGGGACGGACCAGACCATCCGGTCGCCGTCGGCGCTCAGAATTACATTTTTCATCCCTTACCTCTGATACTCAAACTCTAAATCATACATGGACACAATATCCCCGTCTTTAATGCCCATCTCCTCCAGCCTGTCAAACAGCCCCGACTGGCGCAGCTTCTGGTCGAACCAGTTCCGGGACTCGTAGTCCCCGAAATTGACGTTGGCAATAAGCCGCTGGAGCCAGGGGGCGTCCACCACCCAGGTGCCGTCGAACTCCTGAATATCCACCGCCCCGTCGGTGTCCACCTCGGGGGGGCGCTCCACATAGGTGGGCTCATACACCGCCACCGGGGGCAGCTCCTGGAGCAGCTGGGCGGTGCGCAGCACCAGCTCCCGGGTCCCCTGATGGGCGGCGGCGGAGATCTCCACCAGCTCCAGCCCCAGGCCCTCCACATGGGCGCGGAGCCTGTCCAGCAGGGCAGAGTCCTCCATAATGTCCACCTTGTTGGCGGCCACAATCATCTTCCGCCCGGCCAGCTCGGGGGAATACTGCTTCAGCTCCTCATTGATGGCCTCGAAGTCGGCCACCGGGTCCCGCCCTTCAGAGCCGGATACATCCACCACATGGATCAGCAGCCGGCACCGGTCGATGTGCCGCAAAAAGTCGTGGCCCAATCCGGCCCCCTCGGCCGCCCCCTCGATGATGCCGGGGATGTCCGCCATGACGAAGGACACTCCCTCCTCCACATACACCACCCCCAGGTTGGGGAACAGAGTGGTAAAGTGGTAGTTGGCGATTTTAGGCTGAGCCCGGCTGACCACGGAGAGCAGGGTGGACTTGCCCACGTTGGGAAAGCCCACCAGACCCACGTCGGCCAGCAGCTTCAGCTCCAGCACCACATCCCGGCTCTGGCCGGGCAGGCCGGCCTTGGCGAACCGGGGCACCTGGCGGGTGGGGGTGGCGAAGTGCTGGTTGCCCCAGCCTCCCCGGCCTCCCCGGCACAGGACAAACCGGTCAGTCTGGGACATATCCTGAATAATCTCCCGGGTCTCGGCGTCCCGGATCACCGTCCCCCGGGGCACCCGGATGATCAGGTCCTCCCCGTCCCGGCCGGTACACCGCTTGCCCGCCCCGTCGGCGCCGTTTCCGGCGGTGTACTTGCGCTTATATCGGAAGTCCATCAGGGTGGACATGTGGTCGTTGACCTCCACCACGATGTCCCCGCCCCGGCCTCCGTCGCCCCCGTCGGGGCCTCCGTTGGCCACGTATTTTTCCCGGTGAAAGGACACCACGCCGTTGCCCCCGTTCCCGGAGCGGACGGTAATTTTTGCCGTATCTACAAAGGGCGCTGCCATTTGGGGCACCTCCTATTCAAACGCCGCTGTTACAGCAGATAGTTATTTTCCTGATTCGCGGGCTGGAGGGCCTTCAGCTTATAGGTAGCGAAGCCCTCCATCACCAGCGGCTCCTGTTTGCACAGCTCCTCGGCCGCCTCGTAGCTCTCCGCCCGGAGAATATACATCCCCGCCACGCCGGGATACCCCTTGAACACCCCGGCCAGCTCGATGTGCCCGGCCTCGTCCAGAGCTCTCAGGTTGGCCACATGCCGCTCCACGGCGGCCTTGGTCAGCCGGTTGTAGGTCTTAGTCTTCTCAATGAACATCACATACAGCCATTGTTCCATAAATATTTCTCCTTCCCCTTCAGGCTTTAAACGCCAGCAGATTTAACCCCACCGTGTCGCTGAGCTTCCGGTCAATCTCCTCGCCTGGGTCCAGGCGCAGGGCATAGCCCTGGGGAAATTTTCTGTGTTCCATATTCAGCACCTCAATTCTCTGCCGTTTTCATCAGCCCGTCCAAAAACCGGCAGGCGTTTTTCAGGTCGGTCTCGTCCGGGTGGCCCTTGCAGATACCGCCCACCAGCTTAAAGGGCCCGAAGGTGTCGTAGCCCTTGCAGCCGAAGCTGCCCACAATTTGGGCGTCCCTCTCCCGGACCGCCTCCTCGATGGCCTTTGTCCCATTGCTGCCCCCGTAGGTGGCCAGAAAAAACACCTTTTTCCCCTGGGGCAGGTTGTTTTTGGCGAACTCCACCACGCTCTGGTGGAACTTGCCGAAGTAGATGCCCGAGGCGAAGCCGATCAGGTCGTAGCCGCTCAGGTCGGTGGATTTGGCGGTCAGAGCGTCAATGAGGGTAACATCCCGGCCCTGGGCCACGGCCTCCACCAGCTTTCTGGTGTTACCGTGGTGGGCGGAGTAGTAAATGATAGCAGTTTTCATAGTGCAGAATCCCCCATTTTGAAGAAAAAGCCGCAAACGAAAACCCGTTTGCGGCTTCCTGTTGATGATTACTCCGCGGCGGCTTCCTCCACGATGGAGACCTGCTTGCGGTCCTTGCCCAGGCGCTCGAACTTCACGCGGCCGGTCTTCATGGCGAACAGGGTATCGTCGCTGCCCTTGCCCACGTTGACGCCGGGATGAATATGAGTGCCCCGCTGGCGGACCAGGATGTTGCCGGCCAGCACAAACTGGCCGTCGCCCCGCTTCACGCCCAGCCGCTTGGCCTTGGAATCACGGCCGTTGCGGGTGGAGCCCACGCCCTTTTTATGGGCGAAAAACTGTAAACCGATATTCAGCATCTCTTACACCTCCAAGACGGTAATGTTTTCAGGGTACTCCTCGGCCAGCTGAACGCAGTGGACCAGCAGCGCGGCCAGAAGGGTCTGGCAGACGCTCTCGCTGTCCGAATCCAGGGCCTTGGGGAGCTTCAGGGAGATAGATGCGTCCCTGTCCCGCACCTTCACTGCAGCCTCCAGCCCCAGCACGTCGTTGACGGCGCACTCGGTGAGGCGGATGGCGCTGGTGAGGGCGGCGCAGACGATGTCCTCTCCCTGGGGGGCGTAGCCGCTGTGGCCCTTCATCTCCAGGCCGGTGAGGCGGCTGCCCTCAGAATAGAATGTGACGGTAGTCATCAGGCCTTGATGGCGCCGATCTCCACCTTGGTGTAGGGCTGACGGTGGCCCTGGCGCTTCCGATAGCCCTTCTTGGGGGTGTACTTGAAGATGCGGATCTTCTTGCCCTTGCCGTTCTTGACCACGGTGGCGGCCACAGAAGCGCCCTCCACGGTGGGAGCGCCAAAGGTAGCCTTGTCCCCGTCCAGAACCGCCAGCACCTGGTCGAAGGTGACGGCCTGGCCGGCCTCGGCCTCCAGCTTCTCGATGAACAGGGTGTCGCCCTCTGCCACCTTATACTGCTTGCCGCCGGTAACGATGATTGCCTGCATAGTATTCAACTCCTTTATTACGGACTCGCTCTCATGGGCGGGGTTGCCCCGCTTGGATACCCATTCAATGCGGCCTAGACATTTTATCAACAGAGCACACCATTGTCAAGCGTTTTTCCAAGTTTTTTTGATCTTTTTCTATAGAGACGATTCATCCGTCTTCTATAAGCAGGAATTACTTGTATTAGCAGAAAAACTGTGCTACAATAACCCTAACAAAGGAGGCGGTTTCCATGAAATTTAAACTGGAGTTTCCGGACGCTGTCCTGCCCATGGAGGCGCTGGCTCAGGACTACACCCGGGCCCGGAACATGGGCAGGGTGCATCTGGGGGAGGCCTGCCTGTACCTCCGCAGATTTTCCGGCGTCTCCTGCCTGCCATACAGCCAGATCACCCGGGCATGGCTGCGGCAGGAGGAGGTCAGGGCCCGGATGTGCTGCGCCACCGCCAACTTCGACCAGTTTTACCTGGTCATGGCCTGTACTGACGGCCAGGAGCGCCGCGGCCAGGTGCTTGACAAGCCCACCGGCCAGCAGTGCCTGGACCATATCGCCGCCCAAAACCCAAGCGTCAAAATCGGATACATAAAGCCGACGCAGTCAGGACCGCTGGAACAGTAGGGAAAGTGCTATATTTTCAGCGCTGCATCCCCCAATTTCAAAAGAGCTGTAAAACGGAGGAAACACACATGAGCAAACACTACAGGATACTTCTCGGTACCATCGCACTGTCGGCCCTTCTGCTCAGCGGCTGTGCCAAAGGCGGCGCAGATGCGTCAGCCGGGAGCGTCTCCGGCTCGGAGGCAGCGAGCGGAGCCTCTTCTGTGTCGGAGCCGTCCGCCGCCCCCATTACCTTCGAGGGCGCCGACCTGGATGGGAACGCCGTAACCTCTGACATCTTCTCTCAGTCCAAGCTCACCATGGTCAACGTGTGGGCCACCTACTGCAACCCCTGTCTCAGCGAAATGCCCTTTCTGGGGGAACTGGCAGAGGAGTATGACACGGAAAAATTTCAAATCATCGGCATTGTCAGCGATGTGATAGAGGGCAACGATCAGTCCCTTGCGGAGAATCTGGTTGAGCAGACAAGCGCAAACTACACCCATCTGCTTCTGAACGAGTCCATTTACTACGGGCTCCTGATGGATGTAACCGCCGTCCCCACCACCTTCTTTATTGACGAGGACGGGATGCTTCTGGACACCGTCGTAGGCGCGATGAAAAAAACAGCCTGGGAGGACAAAATCAATGGGCTTCTGGAATCGCTGTAAACAGCACGTCTGGGCCGCCGGGGCGCTTACTGGCGCTCTCTTTCTTGGCATCGGCGCCCTTCAGGGCCAGCTTGGTACGATCTGGAAAAAGGCAGTGATGATCTGCCTGGAGTGCATCGGAATCGGGTGACGTATGGGACGGCTTCGACTGACGGTACAGCTGCTTTTTACCATCGTGACAAACGGCTATCTGTACGGCTTTCTCAGCGGGAAAATCTACCGCGGCGCCCTGAAATACGCCTGTGTCCCGGGGCTGAACTGCTACTCCTGCCCCGGGGCCGTCGCCTCCTGCCCCATCGGGGCCTTACAGGCGCTGCTGAACCAGCGGGGCTTTCAGGTCCCCTTCGCGGCGCTTGGCTTCTTTTTCCTGTTCGGCAGCCTGCTGGGCCGCTTTGTCTGCGGCTGGCTGTGCCCCTTCGGACTGGTGCAGGACCTTCTCCACAAAATCCCCGTCTTCAAAAAAAGAAAGCGCCTGCCCTTCCACCACATTTTAAAATACGGAAAGTATGCGGTACTGATTCTGCTGGTGCTGGCCGGCTCCATGTTTTTGTGGGGCGGCTTTGCCAAGGTCCCGGCCTTCTGCAAATACCTGTGCCCCTCGGGCACGCTGCTGGGCGCACTGCCCCTGCTCAGCGCCAACGACGCCCTGCGCAGTCAGGCCGGTGGACTGTTCCTCTGGAAGCTGGGGGTTCTGCTGGCCATTGTTCTGCTCTCTGTAAAGGTCTACCGCCCCTTCTGCCAGTACCTGTGCCCCCTGGGGGCCGTCTACGGCTGGTTCAACCGGTTCAGCCTGGTGCAGATTCACTGGGACACAGAGCGGTGCATCTCCTGCATGGCCTGTGAAAAGGCCTGTCCGGTGGCCCTCACCCTCCAGGAGATTTCCCGCTCCCCGGAGTGCATCCGCTGCGGCAAATGCGTGGCCGCCTGTCCCCGAAAGTGCCTGCACCTTTCCGGGCATAATTTCACCAAACAACAGCCATCCTAACCTCAACGAGGTGATAGGATGGAATCCATATGGATAAAAACGGCGCAGCTGCCCCAATTCGACCCCCTCCGGTCAGACCTGAAAACCGATGTGCTCATCATCGGCGGCGGGCTGGCCGGAGTTTTGTGTGCCTGTAAGCTGACTCAGGCGGGGGCAGACTGCGCCCTTGTGGAGGCCGGCCGCATCGGCGGCGGCATCACCAAGAACACCACGGCGAAGGTCACCTCCCAGCACGGCCTGATCTATGACAGGCTGATCCGGGAGTTCGGCACGGACCGGGCCCGGCTCTATCTGGAGGCCAACCAGAAGGCGCTGGAAGAGTACCGCGCCCTGTGCCGGACCGTCGACTGCGATTTTACGGAGAAGGACGCCTTCGTCTACTCCATCGGCAAGCGGTGGAAGCTGGAGCGGGAGGTAAAGGCCCTGGACCGTCTGGGCTTTAAGGCGGAGCTGACGGAGCACATCCCCCTCCCCTTCCCAGTGGCGGGGGCGGTAAAATTCCCCCGTCAGGCCCAGCTCCACCCCCTGAAATTTATCGCCGCCATCGCCAAGGACCTGCGGATCTATGAGCACACCAAGGTGCTGGAGCTTGCCCCCGGCAAGGCGGTCACCCACGGCGGGACCATCTCGGCGGACAAAATCATCATTGCCACCCACTTCCCGATTCTCAACAAGCACGGCGGCTACTTCCTCAAGCTGTACCAGCACCGCTCCTACGTGCTGGCCCTGGAAAACGCCCCCGACGTCCACGGGATGTATCTGGACGAGGACGAAAAGGGCCTGTCCTTCCGAAACTATAGCGATCTGCTCCTTGTGGGCGGCGGCAGCCATCGGACGGGCAGGCAGGGCGGCTGCTGGCAGGAGCTGCAAGGCTTTGCCCGAAAGCACTACCCGGATGCGCAGGAGGCGGCCCGCTGGGCCACCCAGGACTGCATGACCCTGGACGGCGTCCCCTATATCGGCCCCTACTCCAAAGGTACGTCCGGCCTCTATGTGGCCACCGGCTTCAACAAGTGGGGGATGACCTCCTCCATGGCAGCGGCATCGGTTTTGACCGACCTGGTGCTGGGGAGAAAAAATCCCTATGCGGAGCTGTTCTCCCCCTCCCGGACCGTCCTCCGCCCCCAGCTGGCGGCAAACGCCCTGGCGTCCGCCCTAGGCCTTCTTACCCCCACCACCCCCCGCTGTCCCCACATGGGCTGCGCCCTGAAGTACAACGCCGTAGAGCACAGCTGGGACTGCCCCTGCCACGGCTCCCGCTTCACGCAGGACGGCTCCCTCATCGACAACCCGGCCACCGACGATAACCGGAACCCCTCTGAGCTCAGCTGAGCTCAGAGGGGTTTTTGTCGAAGCGGGGGTGCGGTCAAAAATTTGTAAGACATATGTAAAGAAAACTGTTGCAATTCGCTTTACTTGTGATATAATGAACAACAGGAGGTGACATTCATGGCGCAGGTCATGGTCAACTTTCGCATTGACGAGGACGTTAAGAAAAATATGGAGCAGGCTTGCAAGGAGATGGGACTGAATATGACAGCGGCCTTCACCATTTTTGCCACAAAGGTGGGCAAAGAGAAGCGGATTCCGTTCGAGATTACCGCGGGACAGAGCAGCGCCGGCTCCCGCCAGCCGCAGTTCCGCTATTCCGAAGTCGAGCCCACCCGCGGGGATGAGCTGCTCCAAACCCAAAAACGGCTGGAGCGCCTGTGCGCCCGGCTTCGGCAGTCACTGACCGCCATCCATGTCGCCATCCCCGCCTCGATCACGGGGCTTACCATGGAGCATATCCGCCTCCTGTGCGGCGACGAATTGAAGGATAAGGCCAAGGGCGTTTCCGACGCCTGCCAAAGGCTGTTTTCCCAGCGAAACGGCAGCATGTGGCAGAAAAAGGACACCGCCATTCTGGACGGCTACGCGGACGGCCTGTCCTCCATCGCAGAGGAGCTGCTGGACCTGGAGCACACACTGATTCCAGCCATGAAGTCCTGCCAGAGCGCCGCTTCAGAGGACTTTGTGCCCTGCGAGCAGCGGCTGGCCTCCCTGTCCAGGCGCTTTGACGAGCTGGCCCCGGTGATGCAGCAGTTTCTGAATTCCACCGCCCCCGGCGGCGGCGGACAGACCGCCGCCGCGCGGCTGCGCAAGTCTGCGGCCACGGTGGAAACCCCCTATGTGCAGACGGCGCTGGAAAATCTGGAGAAGCTGATTCTCCGGTGCTGGAATCAGATGGAGGAGCAGACCGCGGCCCGCGTAGAGACTGATTACCTCCAGACCCTGGAGCTGACCCTGCGGGAGCTGGGCCAGACGGAGCGGGAGGGGGGAGAGACCGGCGGAAAGGCGGCGCTCTGCCTGCGGGTGATTAACGTGCTCTCCCAGGTACTCTCCGAGAGCGGACAGGTTCAGCGGGAGTGGCGGCAGCGGAGCCTGGAGGCGGAGGTGGAGGCCCTGGAGCGGCTGGCCGCCATGCGTGGGGACATTTCAGGCGGTATCCGGCCGGAGGAATGAGGAGGTTCCAGGCTGTGGAAAGACCGTCCGGCCCCATGGGCCGAATCCGGTCAAAGCGGCTTGTTTTGATATAACGTAACAATCGGTTTAATTTGAAAGGAGGAATCCCTGTGACTGATATCCTGATGCGCGTAATCCCTGCCGCCGCCGTCCTCTTGATCCTCGCCCTCATTTTCCTGCTGGGCTATGTCAAGGCTCCGCCCGATCAGGCGTACATCATCTCCGGACTGAAAAAGGAGAGCAAGGTGCTTATTGGCCGGGCCGGTATCCGCGTCCCCTTCCTGGAACGCATGGATAAGCTGTATCTGGGCCAGATGACGGTGGACATCAAAACCGAGCAGTCGGTCCCCACCAGCGACTTTATCAACGTCAATGTGGACGCGGTGGCCAAGGTCCGCATCTCCCCCCACGCCGAGGGCATCAAGCTGGCCGCCAAGAACTTTCTGAACAAGCGCCCGGAGGAGATCACCCGGGACCTGCAGGACTCCCTTCAGGGCAATATGCGGGAAATCATCGGCACCCTGTCCCTCAAGGAGATCAACACCGACCGGGACTCCTTCTCCGACCAGGTGATGCAGAAGGCCAGCAAGGACATGGATAAGCTGGGCATTGAGATTCTATCCTGCAATATCCAGAACGTCACCGACGAAAACGGCCTGATTAAGGACCTGGGCGCGGACAACACCAGCCTCATCAAGAAAAACGCAGCCATTGCCAAGGCCCAGGCGGACCGGGACATTGCCATCGCCCAGGCGGCGGCGGAGCGGGAGTCCAACGAGGCCCGTGTGCAGGCGGACACCCAAATCGCCCAGAAGCAGACCGAGCTGGAGATCAAGCGGGCCGAGCTGAAAATTCTGGCGGACGGCAAAAAGGCGGAGGCAGACGCCGCCTATGAGATCCAGAGCCAGGAGCAGCGCAAGAGCATCGAGACGGCCACGGTCAACGCGGAGATCGCCAAGACCCAGCGCCAGGCCGAGCTGAAGCAGGTGGAGGTAGAGGTCCAGAAGCAGAAGCTGGAGGCGGAAATTCGGGCTCAGGCCGACGCCGAGCGCTACCGCCAGCAGCAGGAGGCAGAGGCCGCCCTGTTCAAGCGCCAGAAGGACGCGGAGGCGGCCCGCTACGAACAGGAACAGAAGGCCGAGGCCGAAATGAAGATTGCCGAGGCCCAGAAGTACGCAAAGGAGCAGGAGGCGGAAGGCATTGCCGCCGTAGGCAAGGCGGAGGCCGAGGCCATCCGCGCCAAGGCCCTGGCCGAGGCCGAGGGCATCGACAAGAAGGCCGAGGCCATGAAGAAATACGGCGAGGCCGCCGTCATCGAGATGGTCATGCAAGCCCTGCCCCAGATTGCCAAAAATGTAGCCGAGCCGCTGTCCAAGGTGGATAAAATCACCATGTACGGCGACGGAAACAGCGCCAAGCTGCTGGAGGACATCATCAACGGTACATCCCAGGTCACCGAGGGCATTTCCCAGAGTATGGGCATTGACATCAAATCCCTGGTGGCCGGCATGCTGGGCGGCAAGCTGGCAGGCGGAGAGGACAAGACCATCATCATCCAGAGCCCTCCCCCCGCAGATCAGGCGGAACCCCCTGCCGCAGGCTCAGCTGACGCTCCGTAAATCGGATACATAAAACCGACAGAATAACAGGAGGCCGCCCCATCGGGGCGGCCTCCTGTTGTTCCATTTTCAAACCGCTCAGGCAGTCTGCCGGCGTCCCTTCATCACAAAGAGGAACCCAAGCATCAGCACAATGCCGATGGGCAGGGAGATAATCCCGGGTGCCTTTGCCGTCACCAGCAAACCGGCGATCAGGTAGGTGATACCGGAGATCACGGCGCAGGAGACGGCGTAGGGCAGTTGGGTAGACACGTGGTTCACGTGGTCGCACTGGGCGCCGGCGGAGGCCATGATGGTGGTGTCGGAGATGGGGGAGCAGTGGTCGCCGCACACCGCGCCGGCCATACAGGCGGAGATGCAGATGATGGCCATGGGGTTGTCCATCTCGAACACGCTCTGTACAATGGGAATCAGGATACCGAAGGTACCCCAGCTGGTACCGGTGGCGAAGGCCAGCAGGCAGCCCACAACAAAGACGATTACAGGCAGTACCATCTGCAGCCCGGAGGCGGAGCGGACGAAATCCCGGACAAAGAACTTGGCGCCCAAAGAGTCGGTCATGCCCTTGAGGGACCAGGCAAAGGTGAGGATCAAAATGGCGGGCACCATGGCCTTAAAGCCCTCGGGGATGCAGCCCATCATCTCCTTAAAGGACATGGACCGGCGCACCAGGTAGTAGATAAAGGCGAAGATCAGGCCGAAGGCGGAGCCCAGCATCAGGCCCACGGAGGCGTCGGAGTTGGAGAAGGCGTCCACAAAGTTCTCCCCGGAGAAGAAGCCGCCGGAGTAGATCATACCGATAACGCAGGCCACCACCAGCACCAGAATGGGCAGCACCAGGTCCAGCACGATGCCCTTGCTCTCGTCGTTCTCCTCATCCAGCATGGCATAGGGGTTGGAGCCGGAAAAGAGGTCGCCGTTTTCCACAGCGTTCTTCTCATACCGGGCCATAGTGCCGAACTCCACGCCCATCAGCACCATCCCCACCATCATCACCACGGTGAGGAGGGCGTAGAAGTTATAGGGGATGGCCTTGATAAACAGGTTCAGGCCCTGTCCGTCCTCCGCGAAGGAGGCCACGGCGGCCGCCCAGGAGGAGATAGGGGCGATAATGCAGATGGGGGCGGCGGTAGCGTCGATGAGGTAGGCCAGCTTGGCCCGAGACACGTTCTGCTTGTCGGTAACGGGGCGCATGACGGAGCCCACGGTGAGGCAGTTAAAGTAGTCGTCAATAAAGATCAGGCAGCCCAGCACAATGGTGGCCAGCTGGACCCCGGCCCGGGACTTGATGTTGTGCTTGGCCCAGCGGCCGAAGGCGGCGGAGCCGCCCGCCTTGTTCATCAGGCACACCATCACGCCCAGGATGACCAGGAACACCAGGATGCCCACGTTGTAGCCGTCGGACAGGGAGGCCACAATGCCGTCGTTAAAGGCGTGGAGCACCGTCCCCTCAAAGGAAAAGTTGGAGTAGAGCAGCCCGCCCATCAGGATACCTATGAACAGAGAGGAGTAGACCTCCTTGGTAATCAGGGCCAGGGCGATGGCGATTACGGGAGGCAGCAGGGCCATGGGGGTGTTGAAGAAGCTGCTGGGGGACTGGACATAGCCGGTGCCTCCGCAGGTCTCACAGGTAACGGCCTCGGCCTCGTCGGACAGCACCACACCCACCGCGCCGCAGTCGGGGCACTCGATCATCTTGGTGCCGGTGGCGTCGGTGGGGTCGCCGGCGGCGAAGGCGGTGGTCATCATGGCCAGCAGCATCATCACAAGGACAATGGTCCGCAGGCCAAAGATTCTTCTGGTTCTCATTTGTATTCCCTCCTAATTTTTAGGGCCACACACAGCCCCTTTCGCGCAAAATAAAACCGCGGTGCGCAGCAGCGCGCCCCACGGCAAAACCGGACGCCCCCAGCCTCACACCGGGGACCTCTGGATAGCGCTCCACTCTCGTGACAGTCCGCAGGATATTCTCCCAACGGCCCAGGACCGACGGCTCAGGCAAGCCGTCCGACCTTCGGCGGCGCACCCTCTCCCGTGGGACGGCTGCCTGGCCATATCCCGCGGTACGCATGAGCGCCGCGCCTCTATCCTCATATAGAATTGCAGTTATCCTACCACGGACTTGCAGGATTGTCAATGGTTAATTTATAAAAACGGTCATCTTTTCCGCTCCCCCGGGCTCGTCACCCCCACAGCCCCCTTCCCCCTGCGAACAACAACGGTTGCCTCTGACACAACCGCCCGTAGGGCAAAGGTTCTACCCTTGCCTATCCCCGCAAGGGGATAAAACAGGCTCGGCAAAACACAGAATCCCCCCGCCACCGGACTGCGTCCGGCGGCCCTCCCCCCTTTAGCAAGGGGGGCTTTTCGGCGCTGGCTGGCATTTGCGAAGCAAATGACTGGGGGATTCCGCACTCATCCCTCCCCCGGCCGCGCCATAAAAAAGCTAAACGTCCCGGCCGCCACCGTTTTCCCCCCGGCATTGGTAATGGTAATCTGAATCACCGACAGCTGCCGTCCCAGCTTTTTGGGGGTGGCCTCACAGAACAGGTCCCCCTGGGCTGGGCGCAGGAACTCCATCGAGCTGGAGGCGGTCACGCAGCTGCCCCCCCTGGAGCAGGCGCAGCAACCCGCCACCGTATCCGCCAATGTCGCCATAGCCCCGCCGTGAATCATCCCGTGGGGATTGATGGAATCCGGTCCGGCGCGGAGCTCCCCCCGGGCCAGCCCGGGCTGGACGCAGGTCACAACAATCCCATTTTCGTAGGAAAATTGGTGGGGGCTGTTGACGATTCCCGCCACCGGGTATAATTTTTCTTCCATATGCACACGCTCCTCCCGGCAAAAGTGACCAGGGCATTGTACCACATTTTTCCCTCCCGCGCAATCCAAAGCGCCTTTCAGGGCATAGGATGGGATAGTCCCCCGGACTATTTTTCCAGCAAAGGAGTCTTACATCATGGAATTAAAAGTTGATCTTCCGGCCCTGCGCGGGCAGGACATCGACCCCAACACCTTCCAGCGGGTTTGGGACCGGGTAATGCCCGGCCAGCCCGCCCCCCGGTCCGACGCCATCCCGGACAGCGCCGTCCCCGCCCAGCCCACCGAGCCTCCGGAGGAGACCCCGCCTGTAGAGCAGCCCCCGGTGGAACCTCCAGCGGAGCAACCACCCGTCACCCCGGAGCTTCCCCCGGTGCCCGACTGCCCCGCCGAGCCGGTATGCCCCGACTGTCCTGCCTGCCCGGACTGTCCCCAGTGTCCCGACTGCCCCCAGTGCCCGGACTGTCCAGACTGCCCCGCCTGCCCGGACGTACCCGTCACCCCCGACGCCCCCACCTTCTGCCTGGGCGAGGCCTCCCAGGGGGACGCCGCCCGGCTGGAGGCGCTGATGACTCTGGCCCAGTCCGGCGCGGCCGCCGCCCGGGCCATGACCCGCAGGGCCAGCGGCACCTGCGCCCGTGCGCTGGCCGTTCTGGCCTGCGACCACCGCTCCGCCTTCCGCCGGCTGTCCGCCGCCTACTTCCTCATCACCGGCCGGCGCTACGCCCCCCGCTGCGCCGCCCCCACCCTGCCCGCCTCTCTGCCCCTGGCCCTGCGGCAGCAGTTCCTCTGGGAGCAGCAGTGGGAGCAGCAGAACAAACAGGCCGCCCAGGCCACCGCCGACCCCTGTCTGAGGGAGCTCTACCTGGAGCTGGCCCAGGAGGGGGCCTACCACGCCGGCACCATCCGCTCGCTGCTGGAACAGATGGCTTGACTTTCCCCTACCACACGGGGTAAACTGTACTTGTACAGGGCACGCATCATGCAGGGACGCATCACGATGCGTCCGCCCCCATTCTGCCAACGTCGCCCCAAAACAGTTTCGGACGCTTCGTGAAGCGTCCCTACCCAAACTCACACAAGAAAACGAGGTGCGCTATGATCCAGACCTTCGACCTTTCCTATCCTTCCTCCAACGGAATCCATTCCGTCCACGCCCGGGAGTGGGTGCCCGAGGGCGCCCCCCGCGGGGTGGTGCAGCTTGTCCACGGCGTAGCGGAACACGTCGGCCGCTACGACCAGGCGGCCCGCTTCCTGGCCGCCCACGGCTACGTGGTGTGCGGCGAGGACCACCTCGGCCACGGTCTCACCGCCGGGGGCAAGTTCGGCTATTTCGGCCCCAAAAACGGCTGGGACCTGGTGGCCCGGGATGTCCGCCGCCTGCGGGAGCTGGAGGGGGAAAAACACCCCTCCCTGCCCTATGTGATCCTGGGCCACTCCATGGGCTCCTTCCTCACCCGCACCTATCTGATCCGCTGGCCGGGCACGGTGGACGCCGCCGTCCTGTCGGGCACAGGCCAGGAGTCCGCCGCCGCCGTGGCCTCCGGAAAGGCGCTGGCCGGAACCCTCTGCAAGCTCCGGGGCCCCGATTATGTAAGCAGGCGGCTAAACGACCTGCCCTTTGGCAGCTACAACCGGGCCTTCAAGCCCAACCGCACCACCTCCGACTGGCTCAGCCGGGACGAGGCGGCGGTGGACGCCTACCTGGCTGACCCGCTGTGCGGCTTTCTGATCACAGCGGCCATGTTCCGGGACATGATGGGCGGCCTGCAATTCATCGCGGACCGGAGCAATCTGGCCAAAATGGCAAAGGACACCCCGGTCTATTTCTTCTCCGGCGACCACGACCCGGTGGGCTCCATGGGCAGGGGAGTGCGGAAGGTGGCGGGGATGTTCCGTGCCGCGGGGTGCAGGGACGTCACCGTAAAGCTCTACCCCGGCGGCCGCCACGAGATGTTCAACGAGACCAACCGCCAGGAGGTCTTCCAGGACCTGCTGGCCTGGCTGGAAAGCAAACTGACATGATACAAGGAGAGGGTCGCCCCCTCTCCTTGTTCTTCCCTGAATAGCTCTCCCGCCCTCCCCCGCAGGGTAAGCCCTCCCCCGCAGGGTAAGCCCTCCCCCGCAGGGTAAGCCCTCCCCCGCAGGACAAGCCTTCCCCCACAGGGTAAGCCCTCCCCCGCAGGGCAAGCCTTCCCCTTCAGGGGAAGGTGGCAGCGGCGAAGCCGCTGACGGATGAGGTCGTGCCAGATCAACCCACAGCGGTTGAATGCTGCCACAGCCGCCTGTAGGGCAAGGGTTCTACCCTTGCCTATCCCCTTCGGGGATAAAACAGAACCGGGATAAAACGGGACCGGCAAAACCGGAACCCCTTCCATCACACATACCCATACATCCCCCGCACCGACACCTCCCCGGCGGAGACGGTCTCCCGCTTACCGTTATACAGCTCCACCACCAGGTTAAAGTCGTCGTCAATCTCCAGGGCGAAGGCCTGCCGGCGGGCGGTGGGGGTAATCAGCTGGACCTGGTGTCCGGTGGTGATGCAGTCGGCCCGATATTTGGCCAGATACTCCCCCCGGTCCTCGGGATAGCCGGCGTACATCCGGTCCAGGGCCAGCACGATCTGGGCGGCCAGCTCCGCCCGGCGCACCGGGCGGCCCAGAATCTGAGACAGGGAGGTAGCCATATCCCGGATTTCCGGGGAAAAATCCTCCGGGCTCTGGTTCACATTCACCCCGATGCCCGTCACCATATAGTCCAGGGTGTTGGTCTCGCTCTCCAGCCCCAGCTCGGTGAGGATGCCCACCAGCTTTTTCCCCTCCAGCACGATATCGTTGGTCCACTTGATCTGGGGCCGGACCCCGCAGCAGGCCTCGATGCCGTCGCACACCGCCACCGCCACCCAGGCGGTGAAGTCGCTCACCCGGGCCGGCTCCAGCTCCGGGCGGAACAGGGCGGACAGATACAGCCCCGTCCCCCTGGGGGACTGGAAGGACCGCCCCCGGCGGCCCCGTCCGCCGGTCTGCTCCTCCGCCGTCACCACCAGCCCCTCGGGGGCGCCGTCCATGGCCCGGCGCTTGCACTCGGTGTTGGTGGAGTCGATCACATCCAGACACAGCAGCTGCGAGCCGATTTTCGCGTCGGACAGCAGGCCGAACAGCTCCCCCACCCGCAGGCGGTCAGGGGCGTCCTCCAGACAGTAACCCCGGTTAGGGGCGGAGGCGATGGTGTACCCCTCCTGCCGCAGGCCCTCGATGGCCTTCCACACCCCGGCCCGGCTGATGCCCAGGGTGCGGCTCATGGCCTCCCCGGACAGATACGCCCCCTGCCGCTCCCGCAGCAGGGATAACACGCGTTCCCGACTCATCTCGTCCGCCTCCTTGTTTTCCTGAAAAATGGCCCGCCCAGGGGGGCGGGCCAATCATGTCATTTACTGCTCATCCTCGATCAGACCGTAGTCCCCGTCGTTGCGGCGGTAGACCACAGCGAAGGCCCCGCCGGCCTCCTCATCCCGGAAGGCAAAGAAGCCATGTCCCACCAGGTTCATCTGCAAAATGGCCTCATCCCGGGTCATGGGCTTCAGGGGGAAGGTCTTGCTGCGCACGATGCGGTACTCACCCTCCTCCGGCTCGTCGGGTGCAAAGGTAGACACCTCGCTCACATCCAGCGCCCGCTCAAAGGCCCCCTGACGCAGCCGTTTCTCCAGGCGGGTCTTGTTCTTGCGAATCTGCCGCTCCAGCGTGGTTACAGCGGCGTCGATGGAGGCATGCATATCAGACGTGCTTTCCGACACCCGGAAGACGGTGCCGCTGGAGCGGATGGTGATTTCCACCTTGTTGTTCCGCTCCTTCTCCACGCTGAACGTGATGGCGGCGGTGGCATCCTCCTTAAAGAAACGGTCCAGCTTGCCCACCTTTTTCTCGGCGTACTTGTGTACGGAATCGGGCAGGTTCACCTTTTTGTCCGTAAATACGAATTTCATATCCGTCGCTCCTTTCGCCCAGAGGGCTGGTATAGACCGGAGAGGGGACATCCCCCTCCGTTGTTTTTATTATACCACAAAGAGCAAAAAAGTCCACTGGTTTTTGTAAATATTTTCTAAATTCTTCGCCCACCCATGAAAACAGCCCTCACCTGTCCCAGCAGCTCCAGGGGGTGGCGGTCCGTGACCACAATATCCGCCTCCCTGCCGGGGGCAAGGGAGCCCAGCGCCCCGTCCAGCCCGGCGATCCTGGCAGCGGTGACGGTGATGGCGGCCAGAGCCTCCTCCGGGTCCAGCCCGCCCTTCACGGCCAGGGCGGCGCACAGGGGCAGGTACTGGATAGGCACCTCCGGGTGGTCGGTGCAGATGGCGAAGGGCACCCCCGCCTTCCAAAGAATGGCCGGGTTCTCCAGCGTCATATTGGCCAGCTCCGGCTTGGACCGGTCCCCCAGGGCGGGTCCGGTTATGACCGGGATGTCTTCCTGCGCCAGCAGCTCCGGGATGAGATGGCTCTCGGTGCCGTGGACAATCACGCAGCGCAGCCCGAACTCTTTGGCGATGCGCACGCCGGTGGCGATATCGTCCGCCCGGTGGGCGTGGATGTGGACGGGCAATTCCCCCCGGACCACAGGCAGGAGGGCTTCCAGCTTGGCGTCGTAATCGGGCGGGTCGGTGTCCTCGTCCCGGGTGGCCTTGTCCAGCTTTTCGCCGTACTCCACCGCCTTGCGCAGATTTTCCCGGATGATGGCGGCGGTGGCCATGCGGGTGACGGGGGTCTCGTCCCGGTGATGGTAGACCTGCTTGGGGTTCTCCCCCAGGGCCAGCTTCATGGCAGCGGGGGCTCGGACCACCATGGCGTCCACCCAGCGGCCGTCGGTCTTCAGGGCGGCAAACTGGCCGGATACCGGGTTGGCGGAGCCGGGGCCTGTGAGGACGGTGGTCACCCCCGCCGCCCGGGCCTCAGTAAAGCACCGGTCCAGGGGGTTCACCCCGTCGATGGCCCGGAGGTGGGGGGTGCAGGGGTCGGTCTCCTCGTTGCCGTCGTCGCTCTCAAAGCCAACCGCGTCGCCAAACATCCCCAGGTGGCAGTGGGCGTCGATGAATCCGGGGCAGATGTGCCCCCCCTGGGCGTCGAAAACTTCCCCCTCCCAGCTCTTGGAGCAATCCTCCATAGGGCCTGCCTGGGCAATTTTGCTCTCTTTGACGGCCACGTAGCCGTTTTTAATGACAGGTCCGTCCATGGTGTGGACGGTGCCGTTGATAATCAGCATACCTCTTTCTCCTTCTGCAAGTTCAGCCCCTCCGCCTCCATCCGCAGACGGTAGAAGGGGCGGACCCAGTCCAGCTCGTTCCCCATGGTCTCCTCCAGGGCGGTCAGACGCCGTTTGCCCAGCCGGCGGTCCAGCAGGGCGAAGATTCGGACGATAGGGTTTTCACTGGATAGGCTGGCCTCAATGCTCTGGTTGTCGAATTTCTGGAAGGCCATGTAAAAATCCCGCTGGTCGAACAGGCCGTCGTCCAACACCGTCTTGTCCGCTTTCAGGTACGCCTCCCGCCAGTTGAGCCCCTGTTCATCCCGATAATCCCGCGCCCGCTCCCAGAGGACGCGGGAATAGGTGAAGTAGTTGCTTTTCAAGATCTCCTCGCCGTCCACCAGGATGGCCGCCCGGCCCTCCCGGTCGTGGCTCTCCCGGTAGGTGGTGGCAAAGTACCGCACCCTCCCCCGCAGAGCGGGACAGAGGTAGTCCGTTTCCAGCTTTTTTCTTGTTCCGCTCCAGGTGGGCATTGCATTTTCCTCCCCCGCAAGCCGGGGTCAGTACAGCTCGCTGAACAGATTGTGGATGGCATCCTCCGCCGTGATGGGGTGGATCACCCGGGCGGGGTTCCCCGCAGCGAAGGAGTTGGCAGGGATGTCCTTCGTCACCACGCTCCCTGCGCCGATGACACAGCCGTCCCCGATTGTCACTCCCGGGCAGACCAATACATTGGCCCCAAACCAGCAGCTGCTCCCGATGGTGACCGGCTTGGCGTAGCACAGGAACCGCTCCACCCCGTCGCCGCAGAGGATGCCCCGGCGCTCGTCGGCCTGCATGGGGTGCAGAGGGGTGACGATAGTTACATTGGGCCCAAAATTGCAGTGGTCGCCAATCTTCACGTGGGCGTCGTCCTGGACGGTGAAGTTAAAGTTGATGAAGCAGTGGCTCCCGATCTCGGTGTGACAGCCGTAGTGGAAGCGGATCGGCCCCAGCAGGATGGAGCCCTCCCCGATTTTCCCCAGCAGCGCGGACAGGATGCGTTCCCTGGCCTGCCGGTCCTCCTCGTAAAGGGCGTTGTACTCCTGGCTGAGCCGATGGCCCCTCCGCTTCTTCTCCGCCAGCTCCGGGGATCTGGGCTCGAAAAGCTGGCCGGTGAGAATCCGTTCCTCTTCTGTCATGGATAAACTCCCTCTTTTCCATCGGCCGGTGAAATTCGACAAAGGTTCCCATTGACTGAATTGGGAAATTATGGTAGACTTGTCCCAGCTCGACCAATATGCTTTGTGCGAGTCTCTCCCCGCACATGGGCGCCCCGGAAGGGGCGTCTTTTTTTGCCTCCCTTGCCAAAAAAGGGGGACCGCCGCCGAAGGCGGTGGTGGAGGGATTCCGTTCAGGCAGGACGTCTCACAAAAACGGAATCCCCCAGTCATTTGCTTCGCGAATGACTGCCCCCTTTCGCAAGGGGGCCTTTTGGTGCATTTTTCAACCGGCAGCGCATGCTGCATTTGGGGCGGACGCATCATGATGCGTCCCTACCGATGTGAGGGGCAGCCCCTGCATCGCGGAAAGGGGGCCGTCTGTATAGACGGCCCCCTGGAAAATGCGCAGGATTACCGGCGGCCGCCGCCGCGGCGGTTTCCGCCCTTCTTCTCTATATAACGCAGCTCGGACAGCTTGCTGTCGGAGGACTGCATGAACTGCTTCAGGCGGTCCTCAAAGTCGGTGGGCTCCTTGGGGGCCTGGTGGACAAAGCCCATGGGGCGCTGGGCGCCGCCGCCCTGACGGGGAGGCCGTCCGCCTCCACCCCCCTGGCGGGGACCGCCGCCCTGCCTGGGCGCGCGCTGGGGCGGGGGCTCCACCTGCTTGATGGACAGGTTGATCCGCTTGGCCTGGTCAATGCCGATAATCTTTACCTTGACCTCCTGCCCCTCGTGCAGATGGTCGCTCACCTCATTCACATAGGAATAGGCGATCTCCGAAATATGGACCAGCCCGGATTTTCCTTCCGGCAGAGCCACGAAGGCCCCGAATTTTGTTATGCCTGTCACCTTGCCATCCACGATGGCCCCTACACCTAACTCCATTGAAGCGCCAAATCCTCCCTTGTAAAATTCACAACACACGCATGGAACGCTGCGGCCCCATCAGTTGGCCACATCGACAAACAGAGTCTCGTTCTTCTCCACATAGCCCCGGTCCCGGGCAACCTGCTCCTGCATTTCAGGGTCGCCGCTGTTTGCGATGGCGTCGGCCAGCTTCTGGTTTTCCAGCTGCTGGTCGGTCACCTGCCGGGCCAGGGCGTCCCGCTGGAGTTCCACGTCCTGAATCTTCCCCCGCAGATCCCCCAGAGAGAGAGCCATGTAGATCAGCAGTGCCAGAACGACGATTTTTGTTAAAAATCCGGCCCGTTTGAAGGTCATAGTCCCTCTCTCCTCTCTCCCGAAGGGTGCGGCGCCGGGCCGCGGTATCCAGCTGCTCTGTTATCGCCCCTATTCTATACCATTTCGCCCCGGAAAGGAAGATGTTTTTTACAATTTTTCTGATTTTTTTCAGAATGCCCCCCGCCACCCCCAGCGGAAAGGTCAAAATGCCCAAAAGTGCAGCCATCAGATCGGCTCCCAGGTAGCCCAAGCGCAGCAGCCAGGGGCTGATGGCCCAAAAATACAGCGTGCCTCCCACCAGGCAGAACACAGCGCCGTACAGCCGGACCTGGCCCCCCCAGGCCCCCTGAGACCAGACGAACAGAGCCGCCACCGCCGTGAGCCAGAACAGCAGGTCCAGCAGCGGACCCAGCAGGGGAAGCTTTACCCGCACCCGCAGGATGCGGAACAGGTCGTAGACCACCCCCATGGCGCCGCCCAGCAGCAGGGCCTGGCACAGAGCCCGGAGCTGCTGGAGAAGGTCCACCGTCATCCGCCCAGCAGGCGGGAGAGGAAGCCGCCCCCGCGGCGGCCCGCCTCTGACTCGTAGAGCAGGGCATGCACCCGGCCCTCCACCCGCAGGTCGCCCCCGTCCAGGGACAGCTTCTCGATGTGCAGCCCCTCCCCCTGAATCTCCAGCGCGCCCTGGGCGGTGGTGAGGAGGATGGTGTTCTCGTCGAAGCTCTCCACCTCCTCCACGCCGGAGATGGACAGCTGCTCCCGCTCCTCCAGAATAATGTGATGGGCCATCTCGGGACGGGCCCGGTCGTCCACAAACGCCATAGCGCTTCCCCCTTTCTCTCTATCCTATGGGGCGGGATGTGTGGTTTATGACCACTCCGTAAAAATTCACAATTTCCTATAGCTTTTCCCCGGGAAGTGGTGTACAATAGAGACAACCATTTTCGACATAAGGAGGCCGCCCTATGAAATTGACATTTTTCGGCGCCGCCCATGCGGTAACCGGCAGCTGCCACTGCCTGGAGGTCAACGGCAAGAAAATTCTGATTGACTGCGGCTTGCAGCAGGGCCGGGACGAGCACGACGACAACACCCTGGACTTCGCTCCCAACTACATCGACTACGTTTTGGTCACCCACGCCCACATCGACCACTCCGGCCGGCTGCCCCTGCTGGTGAAGGAGGGCTTCAACGGCCGCATCCTCACCACCGGCCTCACCGCGCAGCTCATGTCCGTGATGCTGCGGGACTCCGCCCACATCCAGGAGGGGGACGCCCAGTGGCACAACCAGAAGGGAAAACGTGCCGGACTGCCCCCGGTAGAGCCGCTGTATACCCTGATGGACGCCGAGGAGGCCATCCACATGCTGGAGACGGTGGAGTACGGCTGGCGCTTTGACCTGTGCGAGGGGGTGCAGGTCCGTTTTAACGACGCGGGCCACCTGCTGGGCTCCTCCATTCTGGAGCTCTGGGCCACCGAGGACGGGGTTACAAAAAAAATCGTCTTCTCCGGCGACCTGGGCAACGAGGCCCAGCCCATTATCCGGGACCCCTCCTTTGTGGACACCGCCGACTATGTGGTGATGGAGTCCACCTACGGCGACCGGAACCACGAGCCCCCGGAGAGCTACACCGGGGCTCTGGCCGCCCTGATTGACGAGGTTTTCTCCAAGGGGGGCAACATCATCATCCCCTCCTTCGCCGTGGGGAGGACTCAGGAACTGCTGTATTACCTGCGGGAGATCAAGCGGGACGGTCTGGTCCAGTCGCTGCCCAGCTTTAAGGTCTATGTGGACTCCCCCCTGGCCACCGAGGCCACCAAAATCTATTCGGGCAACCTGAAGGGCTACCTGGACGACGACGCCATCGCCGTCATTCAGGGGGGCGAAAACCTGTTCACCTTCCCCGGCCTCACCCTCACCCAGTCCACCGAGGAATCCCGGGCGCTGAACGACGACAAGACGCCCAAAATCATCATCTCCGCCTCCGGCATGTGCGACGCCGGACGCATCCGCCACCACCTGAAGCACAACCTGTGGCGGCCCGAGTGCGCCGTGGTGTTTGTGGGCTATCAGGGGGAGGGTACCCTGGGCCGGCACCTGCTGGAGGGGGCCCGCTCGGTAAAGCTCTTCGGAGAGGACATCTCCGTCCGGGCCAAGATTGTCAATTTCAAGGGCCTGAGCTCCCACGCCGACCGAGACCATCTGCTGGAGTGGGTGGAGCACTTCTCCCCCACCCCCAAGCAGGTCTTTGTGGTCCACGGGGACAGCGAGGTTACCGAGCTGTTCGCCCACGACCTGAACCAGCGGGGCATCCCCGCCCACGCCCCCCTCTATGAGGAGGTCTACGACCTGTCCACCAACTGCATGCTGGCCAAGGGTGTGGTGCTGGAGGTCAAGAAGACGGTGGGTTCCGCCGCCACCCCCTCCGCCGCCTATCTGCGGCTGCAAAATGTGTCCCACGACCTGGACGACCTGGTCAAGCGCAGCCGGGGCCGGTCCAACAAGGACCTGGCCAAGCTGGCCGACCAGATCCGGCAGCTTATGGAAAAGTGGGAGTGAGCCGGCCTGAGGTCTGTTGCAGGCGCTCCGGTGTGCACACCGGAGCTGATGGGAGGGTGAGGCGGGCAAGCTGTACGCCTAACGTTCGCACCCTCATCCGTCACGGGCTTCGCCCGTGCCACCTTCCCCCTGAAAGGGGGAAGGCTTTTGGGCGCGTGCTTTCACAGAGTGCTTTTTTGACACGCCGGGCCGCCGGAGACGGCGGCCCTTAGAAAACCAGGATTGGAGTACCACCTCATGGAATTTGACCACATCGAGCTCAAGCGCCAGGCCAGGGAACGAATGGCCCTCACCGACCCGAAATTCTGGGTGGTGGCCCTGGCCTATATCGCCATGACCGCCGGGGTGTCCCTGCTGTTTAGCCTGATTCCCCTGCCCGGCGCGGGGGACGGAGCCCTCCCCGCAACCCACCTGTTTCTTCAGCTGCTGCTGAACCTGTATACCACCGTTGTCCGCTTCGGACTGTGCCTGTGGGCCCTGTGGACCTACCGGCAGCTGGACCCGGACACCAACTCCCTGATGCAGGGCTTTTCGGTGACCGGACGGGTGGTTTTGATGAATCTGGGCATCTATGTCCGGATGCTGGGGTGGTATCTCCTGGTGGGCTTCACCCTGTCTATCCCGGTGCTTGTGCTGCTGCTCTCCGGGGCCGGGGCCGGAATCGGGATGTTTACCCTTCTGCTGTTTTTCGCCGGGCTGATTGCCACCATTGTCATCCTGCGGCTGCGGTACGCCCTGGCCCCCTACCTGCTGGCCGACCGGCCCGACGACGGCCCCTCCGCCCCCATCCACCGCAGCGCCGCCCTGATGCGGGGCTGGAAGCGGGAGCTGTTCCGGCTGGAGCTCTCCTTCCTCGGCTGGCACCTGATTAACCTGTTCCTCAACCTTATTGTCACCCTCTTTTTCCTGGACCGGGCGGGGCTGTCCTTCCCCCAGATTATTCTGGATCAGACCCAGTACCAGCAGGCCATGACCGTGATTAACTCCCTGCCCGTGTTCTTCCTGACCACGGTGGTCACCATTCCGGTGACCCTGTGGCTGCTGCCTTACCAGGAGACCGCGCGGGCCGGCTTCTACGACTTCCGCCTGCTGGCCGCCTCCGACGCCACTGACCGACCCGACATGCCGCCGCTTTGAGGGAGGGATTTACCATGGATGAAAGACCCCAGTGGCTGAAGTGGGCGGTGGAGCTCCAGGCCCTGGCTCAGGCCGGGCTGTTCTACGGCCGGGACAAGTACGACCGGGAACGCTACCAGCGCATCCGGGACATCGCCGCCGAGATGATGGCCCGGCAGACCCGGCTGCCTCTGGAGCGGGTAAAGGACCTGTTCTGCGGCGAGACCGGCTATCAGACCCCCAAGCTGGACACCCGGGCCGCCGTCTTTCAGGAGGGGAAAATCCTTCTGGTTCAGGAGGAGGACGGCCGGTGGTCCCTCCCCGGGGGGTGGGCCGATGTGGATATCTCCGTGGGCGAAAATACCGTGAAGGAGGTCAAGGAGGAGGCGGGGCTGGACGTGGTTCCAAAGCTGGTTATCGCCCTTCAGGACCGGAACCGGCACAATTCGCCCCCGTCCGCCTTCGGCATCTGCAAGGTGTTTGTGCTGTGTGAGCTCCTGGGCGGCTCCTTCCAGCCCAATCTGGAGACGCTGGACAGCGGCTGGTTCGGTCTGGACGAGCTGCCGGAGCTGTCCACTGAAAAGACCACCGAGGCCCAGATCGGTATGTGCTTCGACGCTTGCCTGGCTGATGGCTGGGTCACTCAGCTGGACTGAAGGGCGGGGCGCTTTGACGGGCGGTTAAAATTCCCGAATTTTATGAAACATTTGTTTGACAAACTGGATCTTTTGTGTTATAATTGCACCACTGCGTAATATGTCCGCGTCGGGGTGTCCCCACCGAAAGGAGCCGCCGCTATGGCTAATTTGACCCGGAAACAGAAGGAAATTTATGAGTTTATCCTTGCCTTCACCAGCGAGCACGGCTACCCCCCCTCTGTGCGGGAGATTGGGGCGGCAGTGGGGCTGAAATCCCCCTCCACCGTCCACTTCCACATGAAGGGGCTGGAGGAGGCCGGCGTGATTGTCAAGGCCGAGGGAAAGACCCGGGCTATCTCCCTGCCCGGCGTGTCGATGGGCCCGGTGGCCGAGGAGACCGACCCCCGGGCCAATCAGGTGCCCGTGGTGGGCAATGTGGCCGCCGGCTCCCCCATCCTGGCCCAGGAGTGCATTGAGGACTACCTCACTTTCGACACGGAGGGGCTGTCCGGCGAGCACTTCGCCCTGCGGGTCCGGGGGGAGTCCATGCTGAACGCCGGCATCCTCCCCGGCGACCTGGTGGTGGTCCACCGCCAGCAGGAGGTTCGCAACGGCGAGATTGTGGTGGCCCTCTTTGAGGACGAGGCCACCGTAAAGACCTACCAGCGGAAAAACGGCCAGGTCTGGCTCCTGCCCGAGAATCCCGAGTATGAGCCCATCGACGGCACCTATGCTGAAATTATCGGCAGGGTGGTGGCCGTGGTGCGGCGGTATTGAATGACAAAGCGCGCCCCTTACGGGGCGCGCTTTTCGCTTGTCAAAACAGGCCGGCCTCCCATCACATCCCCGTTGATATCAGGGAGATAAATCCGCCTTTCGCCGCAGCAGGGACAGGGGCGGGACGGGCTGGGGCAGCTTCATGCGGAAGACCATCTGGGGGTGGCGGACCTGGTCCAGAGGGGCGCCGTCCCCGTCCCACAGGGCCTCCACCGTAAGGGGCCGGGGGCGGACGCCAGGGCCCACCAGCTCCAGGGCGTCTCCTACAGAAAATTTGTTATTCAGGGTGAGAACGGCCTTCCCATCCCCATCACAGGACTGGACCTTGGCCACGATCTGCCAGTCACGGACGTACCGGGCGTCGTCGGTGAACTGGCCGGGCTGGCCGTAGAAGAAGCCGGTGGAGTAGTGCCGGTGGCTGATGTGCTCCACCTCGTCCCGCCAGACCGGGTCCAGGGGGATGCCGGCAACCGCCGCGTCGATGGCGTGGCGGTAGGCCCCGGTGACAATGGCGGCGTAGTAGGCCGACTTGGCCCGGCCCTCCAGCTTGAGGGAGCTTACCCCGGCCGCCAGCAGGTCGGTCACATGGTCGATCATGCACATGTCCCGGGAGTTCATGATGTAAGTCTCCCCGTTCTCCTCATATACGGGAAAATACTCCCCGGGACGCTTCTCCTCCATCAGGGCGTACTGGTAGCGGCAGGGCTGGGCGCAGGCCCCCCGGTTGGAGTCCCGGCCCGTCATGTAGTTGGACAGCAGGCACCGCCCCGAGTAGCTGACGCACATAGCCCCGTGGGCGAAGACCTCAAGCTCCAGCCCGGGGGGCGTTTTGGCGCGGATCTCCTTGATCTCCTCCAGGGACAGCTCCCGGGCCAGGATCACCCGGCTGGCCCCCAGATCGTGCCAGGCCCGGGCGGACTGGTAGTTGACAATGCTGGCCTGGGTGGAGATGTGGACCTGGACGTGGGGGGCGTGCTTTTTGGCCAGGGCCAGGACGCCCACGTCGGCCAGGATGACCGCGTCCACCCCCAGCGCCTCCAGGTACTCCAGCCACTCCGGCAGGCGGGCGGCCTCGTCGTTCCGGGGCATGGTGTTGCAGGTGACGTGGACCCGCACCCCGTGGCTCCGGCAGAGTTCCACCGCCACTTTCAGCGCCTCGGGGGAGAAATTGCCGGCGAAGGTGCGCATTCCGAAGGTGTTCCCCGCCAGATAGACGGCGTCCGCCCCGTAGGCTACCGCCATTTGCAGCCGCTCCATGTCCCCCGCCGGGGCCAGGAGTTCAATTTTGTTCATGGTATCTCTCCTTTACCTCATCACCATGTGTGGGGGCCGACGACCCCGGCGGCCCATTTCACGGATGGTACGCCAGGGTCGTCGCGCCCCACAGATAAATGCAGGGGCGGCCCATTTCCCGGATGGCACGCCGGGGTCGTCGCGCCCCACAGATAAATGCAGGGGCGGCGCAGAGGCCGCCCCCTACAAAAGAGGTCAAGATACTTTGTACCGCTCCTGGCTGTTGATAAACTTTTGCAGCTGGTCATAGGTCTTGAAGAAGTGGTGGGTGTTGTCGTCGCCCAGAGCGTAGTAAAATTCCTTGATATCCGACGGGTTCATGGCAGCGACGATGGACTCCATGCCCGGGTTGGCGATAGGGCCGGGGGGCAGGCCCTTATACAGATAGGTGTTGTAGGGGGAGTCGATGGACTTGTCCGCCTCGGTGGGCTCCTTGCCGCCGTTGATATACACCAGGGTGGCATCAATCTGGAGGTAGCCCTGGGTGCCTGCGCCGGGGTTGTTCAGGCGGTTGTAGATAACAGCGGCGATGTCGGTGCGGTCCTCGCCGGTGGTCTCACGCTCGATGAGGGAGGCGATGGTGAGGATCTCCCGCAGGGTGAAGTCGCCGGCGGCCACCTTTTCCCGGAAGTCGTCCTTCACCTGGCTGTCGAAGTGGACCAGCAGCTTGTTGATGGCGAAGATGGGGTCGTGGTTGACATAGAAGTCGTAGGTGGCGGGCATGAGGTAGCCCTCCAGCCGGTGGTAGTCCCCCAGGGGAATATCCTGGAGGAAGGAGAATGCGTAGTCGTGACTGGCGGCGGCCTCCCGCAGCTTTTCCACGGTGCACACACCCTTTTCCTCCAGCAGGGCGAATATCTGGTCGGTGTTGTAGCCCTCCGGGATGGTCACCGTCACCTCCGAGCGGTTGGACGAGTTGGCGCTCATGCCGGCCAGCAGGGCCCGGTAGTCCATGTCGGTGTTCAGGGTGTAGCTGCCGGCGATGATCTCGTCCTTCTTGTGGGTGATGGAGGCAAAGAGCTTGAACAGGAATTTGTACTCGATCATCCCCTCGTCCTTCAGCCGGTCGGCTACGCTGTCGAAGTCCTCGTGCTCCGTGATGGTAAAGGTGATGGTCTTCTCCGGCTTATTCAGGGCCAGCACGTCGCCGGCGGCGGTCCAGCCGATGCAGGCCAGCAGGATGGACATGCCGATTACCGCCGCCACATACAGCAGCACCAGGGCCGCGGTGCGTCCGGCGGAGCGGCGCTTCTTCTTCCGGGGGCGGCCGCCGGAGCCTGCGCTGTGCTCCCGCCGGGGGGTCTCCCGCTCCCCGTGGGAGGGGTGCGGCTCGCTGCGGCGCTCTCTGGGCTCGTAAAAATCTTGTGGCATAGGGTCAGCTCCTAACAAATTTTTCCGCCCCCCCTGTCACCCGGGACAAGAGTGGGCCATAGAATGGTACAGAACGCGGGGACAGCGTCCCGGCGCGATTTTAAGAGAGGTGAAGTATTCATGTTCTGTGGGAACAACGGTTGGGGCGGCAACAGTGCGCTGTGGATCATCATTCTGATCATCATTCTGTTCGGCTGGGGCGGCAACGGCAACAACTGCGGCTGCAACAACAACTGCGGCTGCAACAACGACTGCGGCTGCGGCTGTGACAACGACTGCGGCTGCTGAAAACGCTACACAGCGGAAGGGCGGGGGAGACATCTCCCGCTTTTTCCATCCCCTTGGAAGGACAGGCACTCCCCTTCGGTGAGCAGGAGGTCCACCCGGGCGTCGTGGGCCTCGGTGGGCACCGCCTCCTGAAGGACCGCCTCCCGGCACAGGCCCACCGTCACGCCGGAAAAGCCGGCCAGCCAGCGGTCGTAGTAGCCGCCGCCAAAGCCCAGGCGGTAGCCCCGCCGGTCGTAGCACACGGCGGGCACCAGGGCCAGGCCGATGTCCTCCCCCTCCAGCAGCGGGCAGTCCTCCCCCGGCTCGGAGATACCGAAGGAGACCGTCACCAGAGGCTTGTCCGGATCGTAGCGCCGCACCTCCATGCGGTGGTCCGGCAGCATCCGGGGCAGGCCCACCGTTTTGCCCCGCCTCAGCAACTCCCGGATCAGCTGTGCAGTGTCAGGCTCCTTGCCCGGGATGCCCCAGAAGGCGAAAACAGTTTTCGCTTTCTCCACCTGGGGCAGGGCCAGAAATTTCTCAAAGAGGGCGGCATCGCTGCGGACAAGCGCCTCCGGTCTCAGGGCGGAGAGCTGCTCCCGCACCCGGCGGCGCAGCGCCTTTTTTTCGGAATCAATAGTAGATGCCATGGCGCACCTTATCGGCCTCGGCCGCTCCGGCCAGGGCCTCTACCAGGGCCAGGCCGAAGTCGAAGGCGGAGCCGGCCGCCCGGCCGGTGATGATTTTGCCGTCTACCACAGCCCCCCGGTCCATCCGGGGCTGTGCACCGGTGAGGCCCTCCTCCATACCAGGGTAGCAGACGGCGTCTTTGCCCTCCAGCAGGCCCCAGCGGCCCAGCAGAGTGGGGGCGGCACAGATGGCGGCCAGCCACAGGCCTTTTTCAGCGGCTTCCCGGACAAGCTGCTCTACCCTGGGCTCCTTGCCCAGGTTCTTGTACCCGGGGCCTCCGCCGGGCAGGACGACCATGTCCGCCCGGGACAGGTCCACATCATCCAGGGTGACATCGGCAAGCACAGTGACACCGTGGCTGCCGGGGACAGGCTCGCCGGTGATGGACACGGTTGCCGTTTCGATATTCGCCCGGCGGAGCATGTCCACCGGCACCAGGGCCTCAGCCTCCTCAAAGCCGGGGGCTAACAGGATGTATACCATAATATTTCCTCCTAACATGATGTTCGGGCATATTTCTGTAGGGGCGGACGCTTCGTGAAGCGTCCCTACGATTTCTTCACTCGTCTCCCTGCCGCCTTTACCAGGACCAGGGGGAGCTTGGCCATGCGGCCTGCCCGCTGGGGCTCCTTTTTCAGGCGGTAGGCCCACTCCAGGCCCAGCTTCTGCCAGGATTCGGGGGCCCGCTCCACCTTGCCGGCGAAAACGTCCAGCGCCCCGCCCAGGCCGATGGCCAGCCGGGCCCCGGTATGCTTGCCCCACCGGGCCATCCACTTCTCCTGCTTGGGGGCCCCCAGGCAGACAAAGAGCAGGTCGGGCCGGGCGGCCGCCACCTTGAGCAGCACCGCCTCCTCGTCCTTGAAGTAGCCGTCCTGGGCGCCGCACAGGGTGATGCTGGGGTACCGCTCCAGGATGCGGCGGCCAGCCTCCTCCGCCACGCCGGGTTTGGCCCCCAGCAGGTAGAGCCGGCCGCCCTGCCCGTTGAGACAGGTGAGCATATCCTCCGCGAAGGCGATGCCGGTGACCCGGCCCTTCAGCGGGGTGCCCTGGATTTTTGCCGAGTAGATTACCCCGATGCCGTCGGCCAGGGCCAGGTCGGCCCCGTTGAGCACCTGAAGGAACTCCCTGTCCTTCTCCGCCGCCAGAATGAACTCCGGATTGGGTGTTACCACATAGTGGAATTTGTCCTCCGCCAGCAGGGCGGCCCCCGCCTGGGCAGCCTCCTCCCGGGTAAGATCGTCAAAGTTGACGCCTAACACTTCTTTTTTCAAACGTACCTCCATGCGCCCTGGGCGCTTCCCGCTCCGCGCCTGTTTTGTCCCTCCTGGTGATGATTCCCGGCCGGACAGTCGCTCAAACAGGGGCGGATACACTTTTCCTTATACTTTCCGCTATTCTACCATGTTCTGGACAAAAAGTCTATGAAAATTCCGTGAAGGTTTTTTTAAGTTAGGAAAGGAAATTGTGATTTTTGTAACCACACTGTAACTTGACGGCTACCTACTTCAAGTGTAGTATGATAATCAACTACATTTGAAGTGGATGTGATCTGTGATGAAACGACTGCCCGACACTGAGCTGGAGGTTATGAAGGCCCTCTGGGCCACCGGACCGGACACGTCCAGGACCGTTCTTGAGGACAAGCTGACCCCCTTCGGCTGGGCCGCCAACACCATCAATACCTACCTGGCCCGCCTGGCAGACAAGGGCTTTGTGGCCGTCCGCCGGGAGGGGAAAAGCAACCTGTACACCCCCCTGGTGGGCCGCGACGAGTACCAGGCCTTCGACAGCCGGGCGGTGCTGGACCGGCTCTACGGCTCCCCACGGAACTTTGTGGCCGCCCTGGCCCGGGAGGGGATGGGCCGGGACGAGCTGGAGGAGCTTCAGGCCCTGTTGGACCAGCTGAACGGGGGGCAGGGGAAATGAATCAGATCCTTCTCACGCTGGGGACCCTCACCCTGGGGGGCTCCGCCGCCGTGCTCCTGCTGGCCTGGATGGGCAGCTCCACCCGGGGGCGGTACGGGGCAAAATGGCGCTGCTGGGCCTGGCTGCTGCTGTGTCTGCGGCTGGCCGTCCCTCTGCCCCTGGTGTTCCGGGGGGAGACCCGGGCCCCGATTCAGGTGGATGTCCCCAATCCCCCCGCTGTCACCCAGCCTGTTACACCCCCAAACACGCCTAATGTCCCCGCCCCGCCCAATACCGGGGACCACTCCGGCCCCGCCGCGGGGTCTCAGGGAGGGACCATCCTCCCCAAGCCCGGGACAAGCTCCTCCGCCGGCTCTCCGGCGCCCCGGCCGGAGGAGACCCCGTCCTTCGACGCCGCCCGGCTGCTGCTGGCGGTGTGGCTGGCAGGGGCCGCGGCCATGCTGCTCTGGAGCGGGTACGCCCACCTGCGGTTTCTGTCCTACCTGCGCCGGTGGTCCGCCCCGGTGGAGGACTGGGACGCGGTGGCCGCCTTTAACCACCTGGGGGATCAGCTCCAGCTCCACACCCGGCCCCGGCTGCTGGTGTGCCAGGGGCTGAAGGTGCCCATGCTGGCCGGGGCGCTGCGCCCGGCGATCCTCCTGCCCCAGGGGAAAATCACCGGGGAGGAGCTGGGCTTCTCCCTGCTCCACGAGCTCACCCACTACCGCAGAGGGGATATCTGGCTGAAAACACTGGCGATGTGGGTCAACGCCCTGTACTGGTTTAACCCCCTGACGTGGTATATGATCCGCCTGGTGGAGCGGGACACCGAGCTGGCCTGCGACGAGGACGCCCTGCGCCGGCTGTCCCCCCAGGACTACTCCGGCTACGGCCAGACCATTTTGGCCGCTGTGGCCCGATTACAAAATAGAAAGGAAAACACCCATGAAGAATAAAATGCCCCGCACCCCCTTCTCCACTCCCCTGTCCGGGTCGGCCAGGGAGACGGAAATTCGACTGCGCAACATCTTCTCCGGACCCAAAAAGCGGCCGCCCCTGCCCTTTTTGATTTTGATGTTCTCCGTGTGTATCTTCTGCGGGAATCTGGTGTCCTGCCAGATGGCGGAGCCTGATGCGCCCGCGCTCCCCGACATCTCTGCCAGCCTCCCTGAGATACCGGACATCTCCCTCCCCGACCCGCCGAAGCAGAAGCCGGAGGCGAAGGTCTGGGAGTACCAAGCGGTGCTGGGAGATCTGGAAGATGTCGACCTGGACGGCGACGGCCTGCCGGATACCGTCACGGTCGCCACCCGGCTTGATCCCCAGAGCGAGGCCGGAACCTATGACACACTCACCGTCACAGCGGTTCTGGGCAGCGGCGCGGAGCTGGAGTACCATGAGACCGGGGAGCCCGGATGGTGCTTCATCAACATCATATATGCCCACCGCATCACCAACCCGGACCGGGATTCCCTGGTCCTGGAGCTGGGAGCTTTCGGCAGCACTTACGACGCCGCGGAGACGATTGTTTTAGAGCTTGTCGACGGCAAGCTGACCGAGCGTTACCGAACCGAGAACAGCTCCACCATATCCGGCGTTTACAGCACAGGCGGGGAGGATTCCCCCCTCCTCGACCTCCGCATCCCCGTCCTGGTGGACAAGTGGCACGCCCCGGAATATCACACCCTGAGCTGGAACGGGACCGGCTGGGACGAGACACCGGACGGCTACTTTACCGACGCCGAGACGGTCACCGTCACCGGCGGGCGGGTGCTGACCCTGGCGCTGCGGGGCCGCGTCACCGGCGAGCAGTTCGGACCCCACCTGATCTACGACCAGATTCAGGTGTTCGACGGGGATATGATGTTCAACCCGAATAAGCTGCTCCAGACCATCCTTCCGGAGGACATCCCGGGGGACGACCGCTTCCCGGATCAGATTTTCTCGGCCGACGGCTCCGCCTGCGTCTGGATTCAGGACATCAACTTCGACGGCGCGGAGGACTTCGCCGTCCTCTGCGACAGTACCAGAAATCAGGGCTGCCGCTGGTTCCGCTGGAACGAGGGGCAGGGACAGTTTGAATACGCCTTCTCCCTGGCCGGGGAGGTAGAGGTTGTCCCCCAGGGTCAGCACCTGATCGAGGCATGCTGGACCGAGGACTGGGAGGACAAGCTTTATAACATCTACAGCTTCAACAACCGGGGCTGGCTCATTTTGGAGAGCACCTGGGATACCATGGTCGAGGCTCAAGACGCATGTAAGGAGGACTTTTAACCATGAATAAACCAGTTCCCCGCACGCCCTTCTCCACTCCCCTGTCCGGGTCGGCCAGAGAGACGGAAATTCGTATCCGCAATATTATGTCCGGGCCTAAGAAGCGGCCGCCGGTGCTGTTTCTGGCGCTGGTGTTTTCGGTTTGTATCTTCTGCGGCAATCTGGTATCCTGTCAGGTGAAGGAGACGGAGGGCGCTCAGCCGGGCGGCTCCTCCTCTCAGGAGGTCCAGGGTGCTCCCGCGGACCTGGGCGGTCTCCCCGCCGATGGGGCGGAGGAAGCACTGCTTCAAGCACTGTGCCAGGCCTCCGGCGGGGCGGAACCCTTTCAGTCTCCCAGCGCCCGCCTGCTGGACTATGTCCAGACCGACGACCTGATCCTGGGGGCGGCCCTTGTGGAGGACCACCTGGAAAACACCCTGCTGCTGGGGGTGATGGACCGGGAGACCTGCGCGCTGACCGGCCCCGTTTTCCGGTACGCTGTAAAGAACGGCTTCCCCAACGTCGTCACCGTCTACCCCAAGATCTTCAACTACAACAGTGAGGAGGGGCCCTGTCTGCTCTACACCTTCAACGGCCAGGAGAACGGGCAGTATACCGGTCAGGCGGGGCTGGTCTGCCTGGACGGGAAGGACCTCACCTGGAAGTGGCCCGCGGAGGGGGACGCGCGGGACCCGGACAGCCCGGCCGGTCAGGCGTATCGGGATTTCTGGACCGGCCACCTGGCCGTCGCGACCCCCGGCGGGGTAGACGTGTACGCCGTCAACCCGGATTTTGAATGGGGCGGGGACGAGCCCTGGTCCATCTGGCAACTGGACCACAACGAGGCCTTCTGGGAAGCTGAGGAAACAAACCTGCCCATGCCCATATACTTCCAGTCGCTGAGCTGGCTGGTGGGCTACACCAACGACCCCGGCGGCTGGCGGGTCCTCTCTCTGAAGCCCAACCGGGAGCGGGCCGACCTGGAGGCCCGGATGGACTGTTTTACCCTCACCGCCTGCATGGACAACGGCACAGGGGCCTTCACCACTGACCTGTTTTTCAGCTACGATTCGGAGCCGTCCCGGCCCCGGAGTTACAGCGAACTGGTCCACGCCGAGGTCCGCGCCCCGCTCCCCTCTGCCGCCGTTCCCGACCCGGAGACCCGGGCGGCCTATGTCCGGGTGCTGGAAAATCTGCTCAACAACTCCATCCTGCCCGACAACTCAGACGGCACGGGCATCTTCAGCGACATGGCAGACAACACCTTCGCCGTGGCCGACGTGGACGGCGACGGGCGGGAGGAACTGGTCCTGCTCACCCGTCCCAACATCTACGCCGGCTATCGGGGCTACATTTTGGAGTACTACAACAACGCGCTGGTAATTCAGCACTCGGGCTTCCCCTCCTTCACCTTCTACAGCAACGGAGCGTTTACAGAGGACGACTCCCACGCTCAGGGGAGCTGGACCAGTCAGTTCTGGCCCCACGACATCTACCGCTATCTGTCCGGTTCGGACAGCTACGAGCTGGCGGGCCATGTGGACGCTTGGGAAAAGGTGATTTCCGACATCAATCCGGAGTCCTTGCCCCCCTTCCCCACAGAGAAAGACGTCAGCGGGGCGGGTATTCTCTACTACATCACCCCGGCAGAGGACTTGGGACCAGACTTCCATGGCTACAGCAAGGACGCGGTGGACCAGTCGGTCTATCTGGAGTGGCTGGAGCCCATCCTGGGAGACGCCCGGCCCCTGGAGCTGGAGTATCTGCCACTGACAGAAGAAAACATCAGCCGTCTGAAATAGGAGAATCGCTATGAACGAAAATATGCCCCGCACCCCCTTTTCCACTCCCCTGTCCGGCTCGGCCAGGGAGACGGAAATCCGTATCCGCAGCATCATGTCCGGGCCCAAAAAGCGGCCGCCGCTGCCCTTTTTGATTCTGGCGTTCTCTCTGTGCATCTTCTGCGGCAATATCGTCTCCTGCCAGGTGGCGGAGACGGACATACCCGCCGCCCAGGATTCCTCCGCGTCGGTCTCCGCGCCCCCGGACACCTCCGAGGAACAGCCGTGGGTCCCGGTGGAGCTAAAAACCGGGATGCTCCAATATATCGGGCAGACCAGTGACTGGTTCTATGAGAATTACAGCCCTTCTGAGAAGGAGATGGCGGTTTTGGACAACCTCCCCGGGGCGGAGCTGCCCTGGGAGGCGGTAGAGGTATATTACGCCATGCGGCGGGACTACTGGCGGGACACTCTCCTGCCGGTGGCCTACGACGAGGGGGAGGATGTCACCGTCTACTTTGTAGTGAACCCGGACAGTATGCCCAACGTGGAGCCCCTGGTCAGTCCTATATTGTGGGGAGGAGACCTGGAACAGCAGCGGGGCATCGTCCTGCGTCACGGGGAGCGGACGGCCTATTTCCACCTCTACTGGGGCGGCAATGGGCACTTTGCCAGCAATCCCACGCTGCTGGCGGACGACCTGGACGGCGATGGCCAGCCCGAAGCGGCCCTGGTCCTGACTGACGGCTGGGGCACCGGGGTCCACACGGAAAGCCTGTACATCTTCGACCTGGATACCATGACCTACACCGTCCCGGACTTCTCCGACATCCCCCTGGAGATCACCGCCAGCCCCGGCGAGACCACTGCCCGTATGTCCAGCGGGGAGTGGGAGTGGGAGGTGGACCTGGGTAAACTGTATGAGCCTTTCAAGGGGGTTGCGCAGGTGGGCGATCAGGTGCGCTTTAAACAGGAAGACGACCGGCTTGTCTGCGACCTGACCCTGGACTTATCCTGCATGAGCCTGGAATGTCTGGCCAGTGTCCATTTTCCCGTGGTCTATGAGGGCGGCGGGTATAAATTGGGCCCGGCCACGTGGATGGGCAACATCCTCTGACGATGAAAGGAGCACCCCATGAACAACAAAATGCCCCGCACGCCCTTTTCCCTGCCCTTGTCCGGGTCGGCCAGGGAGACGGAAATTCGACTGCGCAACATCTTCTCCGGACCCAAGAAGCGGCCGCCCCTGCCCTTTTTGATTTTGATGTTCTCCGTGTGTATCTTCTGCGGGAATCTGGTGTCGTGCCAGATGGCGGAGGAGGGCGGCGGGCCGGAGGGGCCGCCGGCGGCGGAGGTGTGGCTGGACTTCAGGGACGGCTCGGGGGAAGACATGCCCTGGGACGACAGCATTGAAACCGGGCTGCCCGAGTATCCGGGCGTGACCTTCCGCTGGACGGCAGACCGGGTCTGCGCGGTGGAGAACGGGAATGAAACGGTGCTGTTCTCTGGAATGCCCGTATGGAGCGTTTTTCTCTGCGACCTAAACGGCGACGGCCTGCGGGAGCTGTGCTCTGTGGTGTCTTTCGGGTCCGGGATGGTGGACGACCGCATTATCGCATACGACTTTTCCGCCAAAGAGACTTTTATGCTGCAAAGCCGGGTGATGTTCGACTATGGCCTGACCCTGGAGGGCGGACAGCTCCAGGTGTCCAGGTTCCGGTACACAGACGGCCGGAAGCTGTCAGAGGGACGGCTGGCCGTTGAAGCGGATACGATACTGCTGGAGGGCGAGGAGCGATACCACGCCCTGCGGATGGTGGACGAGACGCCCCTCCCGTCCGACGAGCCCGACCTGGCCTGGCTGCTTATGCGGGAGCATGAAAACTACCCCTATTCCGCGGAGAACATGTTCTCCCGGCTGCTTCTGTCCCAGGAGGGGGAGGACTGCACGCTGGGGCTGGCCCTGGTGAACGGCTGCCAGCACCCCGCAGGGCTGGGCAATCTGATGCTGGGCCTGTGGGACAAGGAGGCGCAGGAGTGGCGCGGACCCGTTTATGAGGTGGGGGGAGACGACGGTCAGTTTTCCTCCTGGACGGCCCCGGACGGAGCCCTCCATATCCTGTGCGCCAATACCGCCATCTATCAGGGCGACGAGGGTGCTTTTACTTCGGCCCACTACCGCTTCGACGGCAAAACGCTGGAGGAGCTGGACCGCCGGGAGTATGAGGAGCGGGTGGTCCCGGTGGAGGGCGGGCTGGAGGTGTATGAGATCGACCCCCAGTACCGGCTCCAGCTCTATAACCCGGAATACAATGACGTCCCCCTGCCTGAAAAATGGCGCTATTCCCACTTTGAACCCATTGCCGATTAAAAGGAGCTTATTATGAATCAACAAATGCCCCGCACTCCCTTCTCTACCGGCTTGTCCGGGTCGGCCAGGGAGACGGAAATTCGACTGCGCAATATCTTTGCCGGACCCAAGAAGCGGCCGCCGCTGCCCTTTTTGATTTTGATGTTTGCCATCGCCATCTTCTGCGGCAATCTGGTGTCCTGCCGCCAGCGGCCGCCGGAGCCCTCCCTTGTGATGGAGACCCAGTATTATGACCGCAACGACAATTACATTGAGATTCCCGCCCTGGCCCTCCCCGCCGGAGAGGAGAATGACGCGGTGGACGCCATCAATGCCGCACTCAACGATTTGCGCAGTCAGTACGGCGACCTTCTGGACAACTCATACGGCTTTGTGGAGGAACAGTGCCTGTTCTACCCCTCCACCACCGACCGGTATCTGAATCTGCTGTTCTATCGGGATACCTTCACCTCCGACCTGAACACCGGGCACATCTTCTCCCTGGTCTACGACCTGAAAGAGGGGACGCTGGTGCCTGCTGAGGATGCCCTGGCCCTGGCCGGTCTGAACGAGAAGGCGCTGCTGGACCAGGTGACGGAACAGGTTCTAACGCAAATCGCTCGGGATACTCAGGGGGATGACCTCCGTCTGGCTCTGTATGGTCTCACGATTGAAGGCTTCCGCATCAAGGCGAACGGCCAGCCTGTGTTCTACCTCACTGGACGCATTGACGACGTGGACGATGCCGTCCGAGACGACGTCAGCGGGGCGGACTACCTGTATATCTGGGAGGACCGGGCCGTTACGACCTACGACCAGTACAGCGGGAAGCCCTCCCCCCTGGTCCCCGCTGAGGAGACTGACAGGCTGGACCCGCCGCTGTGGAATCAGTGGTACTTCGCCGGGGAGGAGCCGGTTGGGGGCTTTGTTCAGGTCGACACGCCCTCTCCCGAGCCGTATGACCCGGAGGTCTGCCTGTTCCGGGACGGCTTCTCCACCCCCATCGGTCTGGGCAGCTGGACAGATTCCATGTTCCCGGACTTCGAACCGGAGACATCAGTGTTTAAGGAAGGCGAACCCATCTATCAGCCCGGGGACTACTGGGAAAATTGGTCTGTAGACGGCGGCGGCGACACAGGCGGGGTGTCCGCTCTGCGGTACTACAGCGCTGATTCAGGGAGCTTCTTTCTCCAACGTCTGGAGACGGGCCGCACCGATATGGTCACCCCCCGGGGCATCCGGGTGGGGGCCACCCGGGAGGAGGTGCTGGCCGCCTATCCCGGTCTGCTCTCCGACGAGAAAGACTGGACCTGGGCCTACCCGGACGACTACCTGTGGTACTGCGACGATGTAAACGGCATTGGTCCGCACCTGTACTTCTACTTTGTCAACGACGTGGTCTATATGATCCAGATGGTCGATCTGTTCAACTGACAAAACCGGCCCGGAGGAAACAACCTCCGGGCCGGGATTTTTACGCTTTGAACACCCAAAACTTATTCATCAGGTAGTTGTAAAAAATGGTGACGCAGGCGGTGGGCAGCTTGGCCAGCAGGTTGGTCCAGCCCTGGGGCACCAGGGGGGCGATCACAGGCAGGGACAGGATGCGGATGCACACCGCCAGGCTCACCGTGGAGATGAGCACATACCCCGCGCTGGTGAGCAGGTAGCGCACCGCCTCTCCTCTGGTAACCCGGTCCCGCCGCTCGAAGGTCCACAGCTTGTTCCACACGAAGGAGTGGACATTGGCCACCACATAGGCGATGGCGTTGGAGAGATAGGGGCCGGCCACAACGGTCATCCCCAGCAGCACCAGGGTTGGGCCCTCCCGGATCACCCAGCGGTCCATCACATAAAACACCGCGAAGTCCACCAGGGTATTGAGCACCCCGATCAGGCCGAACTTGATAAACTTTTTCAGGTCGAACAGCTGGATCAGATATACAAATTTCTCTCTCATTTCCCGCTCCTGACTTTTTTACGGATGCGGAACACATCCCGGAACATCCGGGCGCTGTCCCGGACTACGTTCACCTTGGACTCCCGGAAATTGATGACCGACACCGGGAACTGCTCCACCTTCAGCCCCAGCTTGTCCGCCCGCATGAGCACCTCGAAATCGAAGGAGAAGCCGTCGGTGGTGCAGCGGCTGAAAATGGCCCGGGCCGCCTGCCGGCGGTAAGCCTTGATGCCGCACTGGGTATCGTAGGGCAGGCCGGAGATCATGTGGGACAGCAGGCCGAAGCACTTGGACATCAAAATCCGCAGCGGGGGGTAGTTTTTGTAGCCCTCGCCCCCTATGCGCCGGGAGCCGATGACCAGATCAGCTTCCCCGGTGCGCAGGCGCTCCAGCAGCCCGGCGAAGACGTCCACGCCGTAGGCCAGGTCTGCGTCGGTACACAGGATGAGGTCCCCCTGGGCGGCCAGCATCCCCGTCCGGACGGCACAGCCCTTGCCCCGGTTGGAGGCATAGCCCTCCAGCCGGACGCGGGGGTCGCCGCAGCCGCGCACCAGCTCCGCCATGCCGTCGGTACTGCCGTCGTCCACGATCAGCACCTCATACTCCGCCGTCAGCTCCGCCAGCCTGGCGGATACGGTCTGAATGGTGTCCATTATGATCCCGCTCTCGTTGTACGCGGGGATCACCAGCGAAATATCCATCTGTCCTGCCGCCTCCAGTTTCCAGTTCGCAATTTCTCACCATCATATACTTCTCCGGGAGAAATGTCAAGTCTTGGCTTATTCCGGTCTGCCCTTGCCCTACATAACGTACCGGATGGTATTGGGGAAACCTTCCAAATTTATGGGTGGGCGTGCTATTTCGCGGGCGGACAATGTCCGCCCCTACAGAAGACGTTTCTGCTTCGGGCGCGGGGGAAAGGGCGGGAAAATGCCGGGTGTCAACCTGGCGTTGACAACTTTCCAGCTTTCCTGTCTTGTCAAACTGCCCGAATTTTGCTATGCTGGAAGCAGAAAAAGGAGGGATTGTCCATGTCATTGGGAGAACGCATCGCCCTGGCCCGGAAGCAGGCCGGGCTGTCTCAGGAGCAGCTGGGAGAGAAGCTGGGGGTGTCCCGGCAGGCGGTTAGTAAGTGGGAAAGCAGTCAGACCAACCCGGATGTGGCCTATGTGGCCCAGATGTGCCGACTGCTGGGGGTGTCCTCCGACTGGCTGCTGCTGGGGGAGGAAGCCGCCCGGAACGCCGCCCCGGAGCGGTGCCCTGGCTGCAAGGCCATTGTCAGCGGGCTGGACCAGTTCTGCCCCGGCTGCGGCCGCCCCCTGCGGGACGGGGCGGAACACCATCAGGGCTATACGATGCTGTTAAAAAAGAAGGACCCCCTATCCCAGGTGGACCTGGCACGGCTGTCTGACCTGGGGAAATTCTCGGAGGACTCCCCTCTGCACAAGCCCCTTTCTCAGGTTGACGTCCAGACGCTGGCCCACTCCGCCCCCGTCGTCCTGGCCCGGGGGCTGTCCGCCCAGCAGGTCAACATGCTTTGGAACAAGCTGCTTTATCCCAGCCTGTTCTCCTTCTTCCAGGACTGCGAGGAGACCGACCCCCTGGTGCTGGCCAATTACCCCGGCGTCGATCCGGAGACGCTGATCTCCGGTTCCCGGGAGCCGCTGTCCTTCGGTATGGTGGTGCTGGCCGTCATTCTGGGCGTGGTGGGGGCCGTCTTCCTGCTGATGCTTCTATGAGAACAAAGCGGTTCGACCTGGCCGTTCTTCTGGCGGCGGGGGGCTTCTACCTGGTCAACCGCCTGTGGCTGTCTCGGGCCGTGGGCGGGCCGGCGGGCTGGTTTCTGTCCTGCTACGCCAACGATATCTTTGCCGGGGCGGCCATTGTGGCCTGGACCGACCTGCTCCTCCGGTGGGGACGGCTGCCCCCTGTCCGCTCCTGGCGGCAGACCGCCCTCCTGCTGCTGGCCTGCGGCCTGGTCTGGGAGGTGCTGGCCCCCGTCTGGAAGCCGAGGGCCGTCTTCGACCCCTGGGACTTTGCGGCCTATCAGGCCGGGGGCATTCTCTGGCAGGCGGGACAGGCCTGCTCGTCTACGTCCGGCACGGGGCTGTAGTGGTAGAACCACCTTCTGTTCTGTGCCGGTATTACGACCCCTGCCGGTATAGCTTCCAGCCCATCGACACAATCCATACATAGGCCATTGTTTTGGGGATCATCAGCATCCCCACAGCCGGAGCCGCCCCGCTGAACAGCACGACGGGCAGGTAAAACCCGAAGGAGAGGGCCACGGCCAGCGGCATGAAGCGGAAGACGGGGTCCTCCGCTTTTTTGGTCTCCCGGGCGAAGATGACGATGATGATAACGCCAATTATGGCGAAGGGGATATTGCGCAGGACGCCAAACAGGAGGGGCTGGCGGTATGTGAGCCACTGGTTTTGAGGCAGCAGGCAGAGCAGGACCCGCAGCGCGGCCAGACCCCACATGGTTCCGGTCAGCGCCTTTTGGTCTGTAATCTGATACCGCTCCCGCCAGATGTAGTAGAGAATCAGGTAAAAAATGGTCATGGTGATGGAGGTAATGAGCTTGCCAATCCCCAGGGCCGCCGCGTTGGCCTCCAGGCCGGTGGTCCAGAGGGCGTAGGACCTGGGGACGAGGTGGAAGGCGTCCCCCGCACCCAGCACGGCGGCCATCAGACCCGCCTTCCGCACCAGCGGGTCCTTCCCCTTTCTCAGCATGGTGAGCCCTGCGGTCAGGGCAAAGCCAAGGTATAAAATGTCGAAAATCGTCTCTGCAATTGCCTGTATCACAATGTTTTCCTCCCGTTTTTCAGTAGATGGTGCGCCGGACAATCTGAAGTAGAAAGGACATGTCGGGCGCTCCCGTTTTCAGCAGCAGCATCATGTTCATCATGAGAAAGTGGGCAAATTCCTCTTTGGAGAACCCCTCCGTCCAGAGGGTCCTGGGGATTGTCTTATCCCGCTCCAGGCGCTCCGCCAGGGCCGCGCTCAGCGCCGCCTGCATGGACGCCATCCGCGCCTGGCCCTCTGCCTCCGCCTTTCCCAGGCTGTTCATCAGCTTTCCGCCGGACTCCTCCATCCGCGCCTTGAGAAAGGCGAAGATTTCCTGGAGCTGTTGGCAAAAAGGCCCCGGACCCACCGCCGCCTCCAGCTCGAACAGGGTCTGCCTCCAGTATTCCTCGGTCAGCGCCAGGAGAATTTCCTCCTTATTGGAGAAGTAGTTATAGACCGTTCCCGACGCCACACCGGCCCGGGCCGCGATGGAACGGATGTTGATGGCGTCTATGCCGTCGGCGTCTGCGATGCTGCGGGCCGCCTCCAGCAGCCGGCCGCCCAGGGCGTCGTTCTTTTTTCGCATGGGACCCTCCTTCCGCTTATTATGAACGTGTTCATTTATATTATATCGGTGCGGCTAAGATTTGTCAACTGATGTTTTTTCTTAACCTGGGAAAATGAACTGCCCCGCTTGGTCAATCGCTGAAAGCTATATATTTTCAGTGTGATAGCTCTGAGCTATAATAGCTGCTGGTGATAGAAATGGAAGATTATCGCGAAATCATCCGCAACAAGCGGATTGCGCTGGGCTGGAGCCAGTATAAGCTGGCAAAGCTTGTGGGCATTACCCAATCCTTTATGAACGAGATAGAAAGCGGCAAAAAAAGCCCCTCCATTGAGGTGTTTTTCCGTATCTGCCAGGCTCTGGCAATTCAGGTCTTCCCGGACGAGAGGTGATTCCATGACAGAGTATTACATCCCCACCGGCCGCAGCCAGGCGGAGCTGGTGGAAAAACGGTCCCGGTTTATCGGACAGGTGTGGCGGGTGAGCTCCGAGGAGGAGGCCCGGGCTCGGATCGAGGAGACAAAAAAGAAGTACTACGACGCCCGCCATAACTGCTGGTGCTACCGCCTCCGCGAGGGGGGCGTGGAGCGCTACTCCGACGACGGGGAGCCCCAGGGCACCGCCGGGCAGCCTATGCTCAACGTGTTCCAGCGGGAAAACGTGACCGATGCGGTGTGCGTTGTCACCCGGTATTTCGGGGGCATTCTGCTGGGGGCCGGCGGGCTGGTTCGGGCCTACACCCAGTCCGCCAAAGACGCCCTGGACGCCGCCGGCATTTCGGTGGTCCGCCGCTGGGTGGCTATGGAGGTGCCCTGCACCTACGCTCAGTTTGAGGAGGTCCGCCGGGAGATACTCCGCCATGGCGGCGTGGAGGAACATGTGGACTACGGCGCCGACGTGCTTTTGTCGGTGCTTATCCCCGAGGAGCGCGCCGGGCTGTTCGCCGCCCACCTGCTGGACGTCTCCGCCGGGACCGTTGAGGCGCTGGAGGCCGGGGAGCGGTTTCAGGATGTCCCCTGGCGGGAGCCGGTGCGCAGGGACGGCTAGTATCCCGCGCAGCTCCGTGCGGGGGTCTGACTGGGTGGGTGTTCCTATCCAGTCAGAATTGTTCTGCCCGATTTTGAGCGGCAGGGCCGCTCTTGCTTCTTTCCGGAGGCCCCCCGCCCTACGCCCGGCCGGTCCAGTCGCGCTGTTAAACCGTCCAGTTGCGTCAGGGGGCTTTTTTCCGGCGGGTATTTGAACGAATAACAGGTAGAGGGTTACTGATATGATAAAAACAGCCGTTTGTGAGGATGAAGCCCCGGCCCGCGCCTATCTGGTCTCCCTGATCCGGGCACAGCCCTGCTCCTGCCAGATTGTGGAGTACGCCTCCGCCGCCGACTGCCTGGCCGACCGGCGGGAGCTTGACCTGATCTTTCTGGACATCCAGCTCAACGCCCCCGGCCTGGACGGGATAGCCCTGGCCGGGCAGCTCCGGGCACAGGCCGCCGGGCGGCAGCCTGTGATCGTCTTTGTCACCGGCTATGAGCGGTATGTGTTCGATGCCTTTGACGTGGGCGCCTTCCACTACCTGCTGAAGCCGGTGGACGAGGAAAAATTCGCCCGGGTCTTTGCCCGGGCAGTGGAGCAGATTACGGCCGGACAGGGGAAATCCGCCCGGGCCCTCACTCTCCAGTCGGCGGGGGTCAGCCGGACCGTGCCCCTGGACAGCATCTACTACATTGAAAGCAGCAACCACAAGGTGGTGCTCCATCTGCGGGATGGTGAGTTCGCCTGCTATGGGAAGCTCCGGGACCTGGAGCTGGAGCTACAGGACCGGTTTTTCCGCGTCCATAAGGGTTATCTGGTCAACCTCACCTATGTGGAGGGGTACAGCAAGACGGAGCTGACGCTGACCAGCGGAGAGACACTTCTGCTCTCCAAGTACAAATATCCGGACTTTGTCAGGGCGTACCTCCGCTTTTTGCAACAGGGAGCCAGCCTATGAGCGAAATAGGGTTTCGGGTGTTTAACCAGGGCTTTTCCGTAGCCGCAGAGCTGCTGCACGCCGGTCTGCTGGCCGCCTTTTTCCGTCCCTTTCCCGCCGGGCGGAGCCGGGACGGCCGGAGGCTGCTCCTGATCCCCTCCGTCTACCTCCTTCTGGCGCTGGCCTGCCATTGGATAGCCCTCCCCCAGGGCTCCTTTGGGGTGCTGCTGACGGCGGCGCTGCTGGCGGCGGCCAGGTGGATCGGCGTGGAAAAATCCCTGGTGCTCCTCTTGACGCTGCTCTACTTCAATGCCAGGATATCCAGCGGACTGATGGCGGAGAGCCTGTACTTCATTCTGGAGCGGCGTCTGCCCTTTCCTGTGGAGCCGCTGGAGGCGGTTTTTCTTCGGGCCGCCGTTCTGGTGACGCTGTTCCTCCTGTCCCACGCCGTTCTGTTTGCCGCTATGCTGTATGCCCTTCAGCGCCGGCTGCGGCTGCGGCGCTTCTCCCTCCATCGATGGGAGCTGTGCTGTCTGGGCCTGGTGCCGGCGGCGGGTATCCTGTTCGGACAGGTGATTTCCCGGCTGCTCATCGAGTTTAAGGACGGCGTTCTGCTCCAGCTCTATGAGCGGCATCCCGCCTTTTTGGCTGTGGTGCCGGTTCTGGCCCTGCTGTTCTACGCCGGGGCCTGGCTGACCATCGCCACCCAGCAGGGGATAGCCGCCCTTCGGGAGGAGCAGGCCACCCACTATGTGGAGTACCAGCAGACCCAGGCCCTCCGGGCCCGTATCCATGAGGCGGAACAGTTCTACACCCGCATTCGTGGGCTGAAACACGAAATGCGGGGCCACCTGACCAACATCAAGGGTCTGGCGCAGAGTGGCGAGTATGAAAGCCTTACAGACTATATCGCCAAGCTGGACGAGAGCATGAGCGGCTTTGAGCTGACGCTCCAGACAGGCAACCCGGTCACGGATGTGATTGTCAACGAGATACGGCGGCGGTGTCTTGACCTGGGCATCCGCTTTCAGGTGGAGTTCCATTACCCCGATCCGGGGGCCTATGACGCCTTTGATGTGGGTATCATCCTTCAAAATCTTCTTCAAAACGCGGTGGAGGCTTGCGAGAAGGTGGACGAGGGTGAGCGGTTTATTGTGCTGATTGGAAAGAGAAAAGGACGTTTCTTTCTGATAGAGGTCAAAAACCCTTTCATGGGTGAGGTGGTATTTGGACAGGACGGCTTGCCCATCACAACGAAACAGGAGGATGCCCCCATGCACGGCATCGGCCTTTCCAACGTGCGCCGGGAGGCGGAGAAGTATTTTGGAGAATTGGAGCTGAAAGCAGCTCAGCGGGAATTTTCCGCAACGGTTCTATTGCAGGAAGGGAGCAGCTTATGAGCGGCATGATTGATTGCAGATATTTGAACAGGATGTATCGTCCCCTACCCGAAAACCGCACCGTTCGGAGTACAGCGGCGTGGACTTCCAGCTTTCTGGATATGGCGGCAAAGGCCAGAAGAGGCACGGCTGATGTGCTGGAAATCAGCAGCAGGCCGGAAGTCACCAACGAGGGAGAAACATCAAATGTTGATGTTTACAGGAAACACCTGGAAAACAAATACGGACAGGTTACGATTCAGAGCGTCGGAAAAGACCAAGCCAGCCTTCAAAAAGCGGGTGGTCGCATGAAGGGCAACAGCGTTGTGATTGCGCCCAACATTTTAGAGGATATGGCGAATGACCCGGAAAAGGCAGCGTATTATGAGCAGAAGATTGATGATTTTTTCAATGCTACTCCAAGATTGAAAGCACAGTTCGCCGCCCAGGGCCTTAACTATGAGCCTTGTGGCGTGGTGATCCATGAGGATGGAAGTGTGACCTATATCGGCGGCTGTGGCGATTCTCCGGAGCGCGTGGCCGAGGTAAACAGGATCAATGCGGAAAAGGCAAAGAAAAAAGCGGAACAGCAGCGGCAGTATCAGGAGCAGGCCGCAGCAGCGGCGGCACAGCGCAGGGCCATGTGGGAGCGCACCGCAGGGGCGGAGGCATTGGAAAAATCCTTTTCCAATATCGGTGATCTGCTGAAAACACGGATGGTATCCGCCCCCGCTGTCACGCCGGAGATTTCTTTACCGGCAGGAGCAAATATGTTTTTCCTTAATCTCTGATGCCAAGGAAGGAGTGAAATATTTTGAACGACACAATCAACATAAACTATTTGACCAGACTGGCCGGAAACTTATCACGAACCGGCGCAGTCCGGCAGTCAGCGTCCCAGGGCGGTGACTTTCTGAGTATGGCCGCGCAGCTTCGGGCCAGCGAGAGCAACCCCACGCCCACCCCATCCGAAAAGGCGGATATGAGCATGGAGACTTACCGGCAGACGATTCGGGATAAGATTTCACAGATGCCCCTCTCGACTGCCCGGCAAATGGAATCTATCTCTATCCAGATTTCCGATGCGGCCTTTGAGCGGATGAAAAACGATCCCGACTATGAAGCGTGGGTGCTGAACGATTTGAGGGAGGCGTTTTCTCAATCAAATCCGTGGGTAGCTACCACTGGCGGTGGTTATAGCGTTTTCTATATTGGTGAGACAAAGGAGCAATGTCATGCCGAGGGCTGGTATCCGGGCTACATGGGCAATCAAGGTGCGTCCATGTTTGAGGATAAGGCCAAGGGCAGCTTTTGGGAACAGCGCATGGAAAACCATAAAAAATATATGGAGCTTCAGCAGAAGGCGGCAGCTCGGCGTCGGTTGATGATGAAACTCCGTATGAACGGCGGTTCCGTCAGCGCCGCAGAACTTTTGATGGGGCTGCTTTAAGGGAGGAAATATTGTGAGCAATACGATTCAACCGAGTTATGGGACACAGACATACAGCTCCCCCGCAAAGGCCCGTGAAACAAAGCAGACGGGGACGCGGGGCAGCAGCTTCATGGATATGGCGGCGCAGGCCAGCAGAAGCAGGGCCAACACGTTCACCACCGGCCTGGGCGGTCTGGCAAGCATGGCAGCGATGCCCACCAGCCTGATGATGGATTTGGCGGTTCGTTCCGGCGGACAGGTGCAGGCCGCAGGAACGGAGGCGGTAGAGGCCCCCTCTCTGGAAACCATGCTGAAAGCGAAATATCCTAACATCCACTACCACGTTTTCGATGCCAGCAGCGGCTATTGGCGCAGCCGAAACGACTACCCCCATTATCTGCTGTATCAGGACGGGGACGAGGCCAGAGAGACTCTGGAGAACTGGCAGCCCGACGGGCCCAATCCCTTCTACGGCTCCATCGACGGCCGGTTTACCGCGCCCAAGGAGATCCACGCCCTGGGCAATGTCCCGCCTGGGAGCAAGGCGGTGGTTATCCACCCCAAGGTGCAGGAGCGCATGGAGCAGGACCCGGCCTACGCCCAGGAGATTTTTGCGAAGATCGACACATGGTTTGCCTTCGATGCCGCCCGGAATGAGGCCATTATCCCCGGAAGCACGGCGGGTATGTCCCAGGCCGTTGCCATCGGTGAGGACGGGAACATCTGTAACGCCTGTTCCTCCAGCGGCGGCGGCGGGCTCACCTTTTCCAAAAGCGGCTCCGACGAGGAGGAGAGCTGGTGGGACCTGCGCATGGCCCGCCACACCGAGTTTATGAAGCTGCTGTCGGCGCGGCAGATTCAACAGCACATGCTGGCCTCTCAGCTGGAAGCATCCGCAGCGGCAAAATCCCAGCTTGCCGCCATGCTGAGCGGCGGAAAGCTGCTGGAGATTTTCGGCAGTGAGATCGCCGGGGTCCCCACCGAAACCGTCCTTGCCCTGACACAATCCCAGGTTTGGGGCGGCGGAGCGATTTTGTGATTATCCTTACAGGACTGTTTTATTGCACAAAGTTCGGTATTTTTCTTGCTTCCACGTCTGCGCCGCGCTACACTTTTGACATAAATAATACAAAACCAATACAGGCACATATGGTATTCCCTTTGCTGCCGGTATTGCCCTCCTCACAAATTTGACTATGAAACAAAGACATTTGCTCCCAACCTGAACTTTTTTTCGGATCTAATGGCGGAGCAGGCGGCAGCCGAGGCGCTCCGAAGCACAGGTCGCATGGTGTAAGAGCGGAGCTCTGTAATTGCCTGGCCCGCTGGGGGATGGGCAGAAAATACACGCATATGTTTTCCTTCTGAAAACATATGCGTGTTCTGTTTATATACCGGTTTCTTCCTTTGCGCGGATGATCCTTTTCAGGCCGCTGACTGCGTAGCTCTTGGACGCCGAAATGGGCATCCAGAGCACCCGGTCTATATAGGGGCTGCCCTCCAGCAGGGCGGCAAAGAGCTGATACATGAACTCGTCCGACACCAGCACCGCCGTTCGGCACTTGGGCCAGAGGTTCTCGCAGTAGTACTCCAGCGACTCCCGCACGCCGCCCATGATGACGCCCTCGCCGTAGGAGAGGCGCTGATGAGGCGTCCCCTGGTCAAACAGACGCATGGCGTGGCAGATATACAGGGCCCGGTTAAAGCCGAAGCGTTTCAGATTTTCATAGCCCTGGCGCACCATCTCAACGTCGGGCGGGCTGCCGTCCGGGGTGAGGACGGGGGACAGGATGGTATCCTTCTGGATGGCGTAGAACAGCTCTCCGGTAAAATTGGAGATGATTCCAGTGATCTCCTCCCCCTGAATATAGGTGACGTGGGTGTGGGAGCCAGGGAAAATCAGGGCGGCGTCCTGCACATCGTCCATGGCCTTCAGCTCCTCCAGAGCGCCGATAATCTCGATCTCCTCCCCCCGCATATTGTTGACAAAAGAGAAATCATCGCTCAGCGTCTTGAGCCCAGGCACCAGAATGATGTCCCGGTGAAAGCAGGTGTCCTCCCGGAAGGGGTACAGACTGTCCGCGAACGTCTTCACCGTCAGTGGCAGAGGCAGGTGGGGGACCTCCTTCAGCCCATAGGGGGAGGTAATCATGCCGGAGGCATAGATGGCGGAGATGTTCGCCTCCGTCAGCCCGTTTTCCGCCAGCACCTGGTCGTGGAGCGCCTTCATGCCCTCCACCAGCACCCGGTTGCTCCCGGCGATGGCAGAATCCTTGGAGCCTACCGCCTTTTTGGCCACATACTTCACTTGAAAGTCCCGGTCCAGCAGATAGGCCCGGGTGTTGGAGGTGCCGGAGTCAAAGTAGAGCAGATAGCTGTCCAATGTTCAGTCCCTCCTGTTCATCAGCCCCGCAGCGCCGCCACATAGGCCCGGGCGGTCGCGGTGATTTCGTCAAATTTTCCTTCGTCCACCAGTGTGGCACTGACCAGGCTGCCGCCAACGCCTACGCCCACAGCCCCCGCCCTGATGAACTCCGCGCAGTTTTCTACGGTTACATTGCCCACTGCGGTGACGGGAATGTGCTTCAGAGGCGCCTTTACCGCCTTGATATAGGCCGCGCCCAGCAGGCCGGCCGGGAAAAGCTTTACAATATCTGCCCCGCATTTGTGGGCAAAGGCCGCCTCGGTGGGGGTCATGGCTCCGGGGATGGACACCTTGCCCAGGCGCTTGGTCTCCCCAATGACCGCCTCGTCCACATTGGGAGAGATCATATACTCCGCGCCGGCCTCCGCCGCCTGGCGGACCTGCTCCACCGTCATGACTGTGCCGGCGCCCACGCACATCCTGTCCCCCAGCGCCTCCCGGATGGCGCGGATGGAGGCCAGAGTGTCCCGGGCCTTCTCCTCGCTGGTCTGGTCGAATGTGACCTCAATGCAGCCGACGCCGCCCCGCTCCAGCGCAGAGGCCAGCCCCAGAATTTTGGTGCTGGGAATGCCCCGGACGATGGCAATAATTTTTCCCTCTATAATTTTTTCCAGTATAGATTGCGCCATTGGAATCCCTTCTTTCCACATTTCCCTGTTTTAATTATCCGGTTGGCGGGTTGAGCCCGGCTTATACTACCGGCCTCCTGATCAGTTCAAACTGGGCATTTTTGTCTATATACTCGTCAAACATGACGCCCTGCGCCAGGGTGTCCCGGAAGGCCCTTTGCAGGGCGTAGACCTCGGCGCCGTAGCGGTACACGCCAGCCAGGAAATTGTCAAAATGCCGGTTGTCGCCGCAGGAAATCAGCTTTGCATCCTTCTCGTGCTCTGGCCTTACGTCAGTGATCCGGCTCTCCTCCCCGAACTGGGAGTTGATGAAGAAGGTCTTGCCCTCAAAGCCGAAGCCGTTCCAGCCGCAGACCAGGCTGAATACATCGCACTCGCCCTGCTCCGTCATTTCCCGGTATCTTGCAGTGACCTTGTTGAAGACCTCCGCCAGACTGTCCGGGCAGTCCTCCTTCAGGGTAAAATCTACGTTCAGATAGTCCTGAAACAGGTAATAGTTGTCCTCAATGGCCCCGGACAGGCCGATGATGACCGCTTCGTTCACCTTAAAAATCTTTCTGAAATTATGCAGCACTCCGCCGCTGGTCAGATTTAGCTGCTGCTCGCCGCAGACCAGGGCAAACTCGCTGCACAGGACAGCTTGGACTAAACTCATGGCCGCTCCTCCCTTTCCTACAAAAGACGGTACTGCCCCGAGATTCAGGGCAGTACCGCCGAAACAGCTTACACAGACTGGGGCGCTTCTCCCCCGAAGGCCTCGATGGCGTGGGCAGTCTCCGCCCGCTTCTCCTCAATGGCCTCTTTCAGGATGAGGTCCTTTACCTTCATCAAGCGGATGGTGTTGGATCGCTCATTTTCATCCAGCTTCATGGTGATATACTTGATGTTGGCCTGCATCTCGGGGATTTTTACATACTCCAGCGCGTTGACCCGGCGGCGGGTCTTTTCGATCTCCTCCGCCAGCAGCTGGGAGGTCTTCTCCACCTCGGCCAGCCGGAGCATGTCGCTGAGCACCCGGGACAGGGCGTCCACCGCGTCATCCAGCTCGCCGCTGGTCTGGGCGAAGCCGTAGGGGTAGACCTCCCCAGGGTCCTGGCTGCTGGTGCGGAACTGGTACTGGGGGACGTCCACCGACATGATATTCTGGAAGGTCATGTCCAGCTCCACACTCTGCTTGGGGTAGAGCAGGGACTGCTCCAGCATCTCCGGGGACATGAGGGCGGCGGCTACGGTAAACGCGCCGTGGGCCCGCATCAGCGCCTCCTCCACCCGCTTACGCAGGGCGCGGTTCTCCCGCACCACGTCCATGAACTGCTTCATCAGCTCGTCCCGCTTGTCCTTCAGCAGCTTATGGCCGCGAATCGACGTACGCAGGCGGTTTTTCAGCCGGTTCAGCTCCTGCCGGGTGGGGTTGATTGTTGTGGAAGGCATTTATACCCCCCCTTGTTCCTTTTTGGGCAGATACTTTTCGATCATCTCGGGCTTGATCCGCTTCAGCTCGGTCTTGGGCAGGATGGACAGCAGGTCCCAGCCCAGGTCCAGAGTCTCGAAGATGGAGCGGTTCTCATCCGTCCCCTGAGAGACGTACCGGCGCTCAAACTCGTCGGCGAATTTGGCGTACAGCAGGTCGGTGGGGGACAGGGCCGCCTCGCCCAGGATGGACATGAGCTCCTTGTTCTCCTTGCCGGTGGCGTAGGCGGCAAAAAGCTGGTTCATGGTGCCGGCGTGGTCCTCACGGGTCTTACCCTCGCCGGTGCCCTTGTCCTTCAGACGGGACAGGGAGGGCAGCACGTCCACCGGGGGATTGACGCCCTTACGGAACAGCTCCCGGGACAGGATGATCTGGCCCTCGGTGATATAGCCGGTCAGGTCGGGGATGGGGTGGGTCTTGTCGTCCTCGGGCATGGTGAGGATGGGGATCATGGTGATGGACCCCTCCTTGCCCACCTGACGGCCGGCCCGCTCGTAGAGGGTGGCCAGGTCGGTATACAGGTAGCCGGGGTAGCCGCGGCGGCCCGGGACCTCCTTCTTGGCGGCGGACACCTCGCGCAGGGCCTCGGCGTAGTTGGTGATGTCGGTGAGGATGACCAGCACGTGCATTCCCTTCTCGAAGGCCAGGTACTCCGCGGCGGTGAGGGCCATACGGGGGGTGGCGATACGCTCGACGGCGGGGTCGTTGGCCAGGTTGGTGAACAGCACGGTGCGGTCGATGGCGCCAGTGCGGCGGAACTCCTGGACGAAGAACTCCGACTCCTCAAAGGTGATGCCGATGGCGGCGAAGACCACGGCGAAGTTGGACTCACCGTCCAGCACCTTGGCCTGGCGGGCGATCTGGGCGGCCAGGGCGGAGTGGGGCAGGCCGGAGCCGGAGAAGATGGGCAGCTTCTGGCCGCGGACCAGGGTGTTCAGTCCGTCGATGGTGGAGATGCCCGTCTGGATAAACTCGTTGGGGTAGTTCCGGGCGGCGGGGTTCATGGCCAGGCCGTTGATGTCACGGTACTCGTCAGCCAGGATGGCGGGGCCGCCGTCGATGGGCTGGCCCATGCCGTTGAAGACCCGGCCCAGCATGTCGCCGGACACGGCCAGCTGGAGGGGGTGGCCCAGGAAGCGAATCTTGGACTCGGCCAGGTTGATGCCGGCGGAGGCCTCGAACAGCTGGACCACGGCGGAATCGCCGTTGACCTCCAGCACCTTGCAGCGGCGGATGGTGCCATCGGTGAGCTCCACCTCGGCCAGCTCGTCGTAGGTGACGCCCTGGACCCGCTTGACCACCATCAGAGGGCCGGAGATTTCTTCGATTGTCTTATATTCCCGAATCATACTTCATCCGCTCCCTTCTCGGCGATGGCTGTAATCTGGTCCTCCATCTCCCGGGTCATGGCGTCGTAGGCGCTCTTATACTGGTCGGCGGGCACCGACTTGGCACGGCCGATCTTCTCCCGCACGGGCACGCCAAACAGGTCGTTCAGGCTGCCGCCCTTGGCGGAGGCGTCCCGGCACAGGTCCTCGTAGCGGCGGATGATAGCCAGCATCTGGGCCTGACGGTCGTACTCGGAATAGCAGTCGATGTCCACGAAGGAGTTCTGCTGGAGGAAGTCCTCCCGGAGCATCTTGGCGATCTCCAGGGTGATCTGGTCCTTGGCGGACAGGGAGTCCTTACCAACCAGCTGGACGATTTCGTTCAGGTTGGCCTCCTCCTGGAGGGTAGACATGGCCCACTCCCGGTTAATCAGGAAGTCCTTGCCCAGGTTCTCATCATACCAGGGGCGCAGGGAGTCCAGGTACAGGGTATGGGAGGTGAGCCAGTTGATGGCGGGGAAGTGGCGGCGGTAGGCCAGGGAGGCGTCCAGGGCCCAGAACACCTTTACAATACGCATGGTGGCCTGGGAGACGGGCTCGGACAGGTCGCCGCCCGGGGGGGAGACCGCGCCCACGGCGGTCAGGGAGCCGCGGCGGTCCTCGTCGGACCCCAGACAGGAGACGGAGCCGGCCCGCTCGTAGAACTGGGCCAGACGGGAGGACAGGTAGGCGGGGTAGCCCTCCTCGCCGGGCATCTCCTCCAGACGGCCGGACATCTCACGCAGGGCCTCGGCCCAGCGGGAGGTGGAGTCGGCGATGACGGCCACGGCGTAGCCCATGTCCCGGAAATACTCGGCGATGGTGATGCCGGTGTAGATGGAGGCCTCACGGGCGGCCACCGGCATGTCGGAGGTGTTGGCAATCAGCACGGTACGCTTCATCAGAGTCTCGCCGGTGCGGGGGTCGATGAGCTCAGGGAACTCCCGGAGCACGTCAGTCATCTCGTTGCCACGCTCGCCGCAGCCGATGTAGATCACCACATCCACGTCGGAGAACTTGGCCAGGGCGTGCTGCATCACCGTCTTGCCCGAACCAAAGGGGCCGGGGATGGCGGCGGTGCCCCCCTTGGCCACGGGGAAGAAGGTGTCCACGATCCGCTGGCCGGACTGGAGGGGAATCACAGGGGGGTACTTATGCTTATAGGGGCGGCCCACACGGACGGGCCACTTCTGCATCATGGTCAGCTCGTGCTTTTCCCCCTTGTCGTCCACCAGAACGCCGATCTTGTCCAGCACGGTGTAGGAGCCGGACTGGATGGACTCAATGGTGCCGCTCATTTTCGGGGGGATCATGATTTTGTGGAGGATGGAGTTGGTCTCCTGGACGGTGCCGATGATGTCGCCGCCCACCACCTTGTCGCCGGCTTTGACAGTGGCGGTGAAGTCCCACTTCTTCTCCCGGTCCAGGGCGGGCACCTCCACACCGCGGGGCAGGTTGTTGCCCTTGACCTTCTTCATGATGACCTCCAGCGGGCGCTGGATGCCGTCGTAGATGTTCTCGATCAGACCGGGGCCCAGCTCCACGGACAAAGGGGCGCCGGTGGTGACCACGTCGGCGCCGGGGCCCAGGCCGGAGGTCTCCTCATATACCTGGATGGAGGCCGAGCCGCCGGTCATGGTGAGGATCTCACCGATCAGGCGCTGCTCGCCCACACGGACCACGTCGGCCATGTTGGCCTCCTCCATGCCGGTGGCCACCACCAGCGGGCCGGAGACCTTAACGATTTTTCCCATAGGCGTTAAAACCTTCTTTCTGGGTGAATTTCTTGTTTCCGCTTCCAAAGGCTCCCTCTCTGAGGGAGCTGTCACCGCCGCAGGCGGTGACTGAGGGAGTATTCCTTTGACAGACTCCCTCCGTCACGGCTTCGCCGTGCCACCTCCCTCTGAGAGGGAGGCCTTTTTGCATCTTACAGAATATCTGCGCCGACGGCCCGTTCGACTGCCGTTTTCACATTGGCCATGCCGATGCCCAGGGAGCCCTCCTTGCCGGGGATCAGGATGATGGCCGGGGTGAGGGCGTCCTTATACCGGGCGACCTCCTGGGGCAGCTGGGCTGCCAGCTGCTCGGTCATATAGATGATGGCGTAGTTCTCCTTGGCCATCCGGTGGAGGGCCTCCCGGCCCGCCTCGGGGGACTCTACCGGGCAGACCTCCAGCCCCAGGGCCTTGAAGCCCAGGACGCTGTCCTTGTCGCCCATGGCGGCGATTTTATACATCTGCAATCCCCCTTACACGTAGGTTTCCCGGAGCCGGGCGCGGATGGTGTCCCCATCCAGCCCTGCCGCACGTCCGGCGAAGATGGCCCGGATGGCGGTGAACTCCTGCTCTTTGGCGTACAGGTAGCCGATCACCGTCTCCTCCCCGAAGGGGATGCGGCGGGCAGCGGCCAGGTAGGCGGTGAGGGCGTTGTCGCACTCCCGCTCGAAGGCGGTGAGGGACTCCCCGCCCGGCTGGGCCAGTCTGGCCCCCAGGCTTGCGGCCTGGGCCAGCGGCCCGGACCGGAACACCTCGCCCAGGGCGTCTCCCCGGGCGGAGGCGATGGCCTGCTCGGACACATTGCCCCCGGGCAGCAGCACCTGGCGCAGGAACTCGCCCTCCCGGCCCATGCGGGCCACCCGGACGGCGGCGCGCAGGTTAGCCACGTCCACCGACAGGCGGACATAGCCCTGGAGGAAGGGGCTGCTCAGCTCGCTGGCCAGCTGGGCCATCTCGCTGTAGCAGGCCTTATCCAGGATCAGGTCGGCCTGCTGGGGGTCGCCCCCGTCGGCCAGGGCGGCCTTCGCCTGCTCCATGGCCCGCCTGAAGGCCTCCCCCACCCCGCTGAGGGCCTCCCGCTTCCAGCCGTCCCAGAGGGCTTCGGAGTCGTAGCGGCCCCCGGCCAGCAGCAGGCGCTCCGGGTCGGAGCCCATGGCCTGGGCCTTGAGGATGGTCTTGGCGTTGTGGTAGTCGTACTTGATCTGGAAGACCTCTACCAGACGGGGGTCGGGGGCCCCCTGCTCCATGTCCTTGAAGACCTCGGCACGGGCCTGGGCCAGAGCCGCGTCCAGGCCGGCAGCGTCGTTATAGCCGCACTCGGCCAGCAGCTTCATGGCCTCGGCGTCGTCCCGGGCCTCGATCATCCGGTCCATCCGCTCCCGGGTGAGGAGCCGGTTTTCCATGGCCCGGATCCGGGCAGAGATGGCTAAATAGTCAGTATCTTTTTTGCGGTGGGACAAAATATCCCTCCTCTCGTTTCGCTTGCTTTCGATTCTGCTCTGCAAGGGCGGCATCTGGACCGCCCGCGGGCCGCCGAAGGCGGCGGCCTCTACACGTTATTGAAACAGCGCGTCAGCAACCTTCTTCTCCATCTGCTCCCGCTGAAGGCGGACCAGGGTCTCGAAGGCGCAATTAATCTCCACGTCGCCGTCCACCATGATGAAGCCGCCCTTGATATCCCGGGTCTGCTCCGACAGGGTGAGACCTGCGCCGGTGACGATGGCGGTGGTGTTGTGGATCAGCTTATCCATCAGGGTGCCCACCCTGGATTTGGTAATCTCCTCGGGCAGGCCGGGAGCCCGCTCCTTCACCAGGGCGTCGTTGGCGGCCATGACCACCTGCTTGCCCACGGTATTGCGGTCCTTCTGGGAGAAGATGATCTGCTCCTTTCCGGAGGAGCTGGCCTCCAGGGCCAGCCGGGTGAGCAGGGCGATGTACTCCTGCTCTGGCAGGGCGCACAGCTTTTCCAGGGCCAGGTCGAAGGCCTCGCCCAGCACCTCCTGCTTGGCGGCCAGCTCCAGCTTGCGCCGCTCCATCTGGGAGGCGGAGCTCAGCCGCTCCAGCCGCTCGCTGGCGGCCACACGGCCCTTCTCCACAATGTCGTTGGCCTCCTGCCGGGCCTGGGCCGCCGCATTGGCCCGGACGGCCTGGACCTTCTGGTCGGTCTCGGCCATCAGCTGGCTGATCTCAGCCTGGGCGTCCTGGGCGATTTTGGCGGTGATTTTTTCGATTCCTTCCATTGGCTTCTCACCCGCCTTAGGCGCTGATGTTAATGATCATCAGCATGGAGGCCAGCAGGGACAGAATGGCGTAGAACTCCACGGTGATGCACAGCACCATGCCCTTGGACCAGTCGTCGGGCTTCTTGGCCAGGATGTTGATGGAGCCGGCGGCCACGCGGCCCTGGGCGATGGCGGAGAACAGTCCGCCGAGAGCCATGGGCAGGCAGGCGGCAAAGTACTGCCAGCCCTGGACAACCGTCAGCTGGGGCAGGGCGCCGGACAGCAGGCCCATGCGGAACACGGCAAAGAACCACACCACCAGGCCGTACAGGCCCTGGGTGCCGGGGATGACCTGGAGAATCATGACCTTACCGAACTTGCTGGGGTCCTCGCACAACAGGCCGGTGCCGGCCTCGCCGGCGATGCCGGTGCCCTTGGCGGAGCCGATGCCGCTAAGCACCGCCGCCAGGCCCGCGCCCAGCAGGGCGATGGCCAGGCCGCCAAAGGCGCCCACAAAGGAGCTCGCCGCCGCGTTCTGCTCGATCATCTGGATCATGTCCATAGTTTCCATAATGTTTTTCCTCCTCTTATTTCACTACCTCGTAGTATTTGGTATTCAGGTTCAGGGGGCGGAAGGGCTTTCCGCCGTCCTGATAGAACTTGCCGAAGTACTCCAGACACTGAAGTCTCAGGTCGTGGACGTAGCAGCCCAGCAGGTTCAGCGCGAAGTTCAGGGCGTTGCCCGCGAAGGAGATAATCAGGAAAATCACAATGTTGCCGGGGATGGCCCCCAGGGTGTTGAACACCTGGGCAATCACGCTGCCGGCCAGCATCAGGGCCATAAGACGGGAGTAGGACAAAATGTCGCCAAAGTAGCCCGTCACGTGGTTGTAAAGGGAGCCGAAGATGCCGGTGACCTTTCCAAAGCCCTGATTCTGAATCACAGGCCCGGCCACCACCATTACCATGCCAATTGCCAGCACAATGGGGGTGATGCCCACAATCATCAGGCCCAGTCCGGCAAAGACTACCCACCAGGTGACCTCCTCAAAGACGGCGTCCAGCACCTGGCCGTTTTTCAGCTTGCTCACGAAGCTGACCGCCATGCCGGTGATGATCTGCACAAAGCCCAGACACATGGCCCCCACCAGGATCATCATGGTGTCCTCCAGGGGGGTAAACAGGGCGGGCAGAGCAAAGTCTCCGCCGGTGGTCAGCTTGACCACCTGGGTGAGGAAATCGCCGAAGAAGCCGCCGGTGAGGGCGCCCATAATAAATGTAGTGATGCCGCACAGCACCAGCAGGCCGCACAGATGGCCGAAGGTGCCGCCGGGCTTCTTCTTTTTCAGGATAATCGCTCCGGCCAGCATCATCAGCAGGCCATAGCCCATGTCCGCCATCATGATCCCGTAGAACAGGATGAAGAAGGGGGCCATCAGGGGGTTGGGGTCCAGGGTGCCGTAGGCGGGCAGGGAGTACATCTCAGTGACCATGTTCAAAGGCTTGGTCAGGAGATTGTTTTTCAGCTTCACCGGCACCTTTTCATACTCCTCCGGTGCGGGGTCGCCCACCTCGCAGGCACAGGGAAATTTGTCCAGCTCCTGCTTCAGGGCGGGCCAGCTCTCCTCCGGCACCCAGCCCTCCAGCAGGAAGGTCTGTCCTGTGTCCATCAGGCGGCCCCGGGCCTCCTCCCGGCTGGCGTCCAGCCCGGCCAGGTCAGACAGCTTCCGCAGGGCGGGGGCGCTCTCTCCCATGCCGGCCAGCTTCTCCTCGATGGAGGCGGCCTCCCCCGCCAGAGCTTCGGTCTCCTTGGCCAGGCGGGCCAGGTTTTCCGACGCGGTGCCCGTCCAGTCCCGGAGGTTGGCCCGGGACCAGCCCAAGGCCTTGAGGACCTCCAGCACAGTCTCAGCTTCGCTGGCGTGGCACACCAGGGTGCAGTAGCGGGAATCCCGGTCGGCGGAGATCTCAGTCAGCTCAGCCAGCTGGCTGGCAGCCTGGATCTCTCCTTCCGCCTGTCCTATGGGGAGCGCTACGGGCAGGGTACCCAGCTGGATGGTCACCTGACCGGTGGAGCCGGTCTCCAGAGGCAGGTCCAGGTCCGTCCAGGGACGGAGCGCCTCCTTCTGGGCATCCAGCTTGTTCTCCTCCGCCCGGATGGCGGCCAGCCGCCGGTCCAGATCGTTGACCTGTCTGGCCATGTCCCGGGCGGCCTTCGCTCCGGCCTCATCAAAGAGCTCCCCCTCCTGCACCCCGGGCTTGGGGTCCAGAAAACCGGACTTGGGCAAAGCCTTGTACCGCTTGAGGACCTCCAGCGCCCGTTCGGCCTGGGTCTTCTCCTCGTGGGCGGCGGCCAATCCCCCCGTCTCCGGGCGGGTAAGGCCGGCCCACTGGGGGTCGTCCGGGTCCGCCTCGGGCTGGACGATCTCCACACAGCCCATGTGCTGGAGCCGGCGCAGCAGCGCCTCCCGGTCGGCCGTCATGGCCACCATGCGCAGGCGCTTCATTTTTACGATAGCCATTACCGTTCCACGACCCTTCCAACAATGAGCTGTGCGGCCCTCTCAAGCCGCCCCCGGGCATTTTGCTTCAGCGCGTCACAGTCTGCCGCGGCCCGGGTCAGTTCCTCCTGGGTCAGCTGGGCCGCCTTGGATTCCGCCTCCGCCATCATTCGGCGGGCCTCCTCCCGGGCCTGCTGCCGGGCCTGTTCCACAGTCTGCTTCGCCTCCCGCTGGGCCTCGGCCAGCTTCTGCTTGGCCTGCGCCGCCGCGGCCTCCCGGTCCGCCTTGGCCCGGGCCTCCGCCTGTGTGACCGTCTGGATAGCTTCCAATGCCATGTTTTCACCACCTTTTCCAATGCTAGAATGGAGGAAATCGCTACCTCCCATTGTAGTCAAATCCGTCCAAAAAATCAAGGCCTTTTTCTCCATTTTTACCCGTACAATTCTTTCCATTTGACTGATTTTTCCGCACTTTTTCCGCTTTACGCAAAATACCGCCCGGCCCTCCCGGGCCGGGCGGCGCTGTTTTGTGCTATTCCTCAGCCGGAAGGACGGCCTGGAACTGCTCCGCTCCCTCCTGCCTCTGCGTCACAATTTCCACCGTCCGCTCCGCCGCAGCCGGTCCGCCAGAGGCCACGGCCAGGGCGCTCTGCCCCTCCTGCTCTGACCAGAAGCGGGCGGAATACCGGTCCAGCAGGTCCGCCGTTACGCCGCTGAGGGCGGAGCCCTCCCCGGTCAGAACGTACGCTGAAAAGCGGAGAGAGACCTTCGTCCCATAGGGCTCCACCGCCCCCTGGACCCGGGTGAGGAAAGCCTCCAGCTGGGCAGTGAAGGCGGCTGGGTCATAGCTGTCCCCCCGGTTGATGTTATCCAGATTCCCTTGGACGGGGAAGTGGAAGTCCTCCAGCACGATCTCGTCGAAGCCCAGGGCCCCCAGCTCGCCGCACAGGGCGGCGATATAGGCCTGGGCGTCCTCATGGGCGGGGCTGAGCCACCGCAGGCCCCGCTCGTCCCGCCAGTTGTTTTGCCCCCGGCGCAGGGCCAGCTTGTTGCGGAAATAGGGGGCGCTGTCGTCCCGGAAGCAGCACACCCGGGCGATGGTGTACACATCCCCGCTGTTAAACTGCTTTAATACGTCATTGTTGGACTGCGCGGCGTTCACCTCGGCCCGCTCCGCCGTGGGGTCGTCGGAGTGCCAGGCCAGCTTTCCGCTGGCGTCCTTCATCTCCAGAATCAGGGCCTGGGCCCCCGCCTCGGCCAGCTTACCGGCGGCGGCGCCGTTTATCACGTCGACCACCGGCAGCTGCATGGCAAAGCCCGCCTGCTCCGGCTCCGCAGGAGGCTCGGAGGCGCTGCCGTCCGGCTCCACCACCACGCTGACGTTTCCCGGGTCCGGGGGCGTAACGGAGCCCGCCGGCTCCTTTCCGCCGGCCTCCTGACGGAACATCTGGAGGAAAGGGGGCAGGTCCAGCCGGACGCCGTCATCGGTATAGACCAGGTATTTTTGGAGGTAGAGCGCCCCGGCCACCGCCAGAACCACCGCCACGGCCAGCGCGATAGCGATGAAGCGCAAAATATCTGTTACCGTCCTGCGGCCCCGATAACCGCCGACGTCTTTGTTGGAGCGGCCCATACTTCCCCTCCTGTCGAATTTTGGTAAATATTGGCTTATGTCATTCTGCAAGCGATTTATTATACCAAGTTTTCGCCCATTTTACAACCGCAAATCACCCGCCTAAATCTTAAATTTCGACGAAATTTTTGCTAAACTATCACGCCGCCGTCCACGCTCAGCACCTGGCCGGTGATGAAGGAGGCCCGTTCCGAGGCCAGAAAACAGATGGCCTCGGCCACCTCCCGGGGCTGTCCGATGCGGCAAAGGGCGGCCTCCTCCCCCAGGACGGCCAGCTCCTTGGGGGAAAGATGGTCATTCATCGACGTGTCAATGACCCCAGGGGCTACGCAGTTCACCCGGATGTTGGACGGCCCCAGCTCCTTGGCCAGGGCTTTGGTCAGCCCGATCACCCCCGCCTTGGCGGCGGAGTAGGGAGCCTCGCAGGCTCCACCGGTGACGCCCCACATGGAGGACACCGTCACGATGGCCCCTCGCTTTTGGCGGACCAGGCCGGGAATGGCGGCCCGCAGGGTGTAAAACATCCCGTCCAGGTCAATGTCCATCAGGTTCCGCCACTGGCGGACCGTAGTGTCTGTGAACAGCTGGGGGACCAGGGCCGTCCCCGCGTTGCATACCACGGCGTCCAGCGGCCCCAGGGCCCCCTCCGCCTCCCGGACCAGCCGCTCCGCCTGCTCCGGGTCAGCGACGTCCGCCTGGATGGGGACGGCCTTCACCCCCAGCCCGGACAGCTCAGCCGCCAGGGCCTCGGCCTCCGCCCGGCTTTGGTTGTAGTTGAGGGCCACGTCCCAGCCCTCTTGGGCGAACAGCCGGGCTGTGGCCGCTCCAATGCCCCGGGAAGCGCCGGTGATTAAAACACGGTGGGACATTCAGGCAAACACCCCCTGGACCAGTATCATATAGAGGACAGTGGCCCCAAAGATGGAGATCAGGTCGTTGCCCTTCCACAGGTGGAGGAGGACGGCGGCCAGACCGGCGGTGAGGGGCGGAACCCAGCCCCCCAGGGCGGTGAAGGTGACCCCCTTCAGGCAGTAGACGATAAGCATGGCAATCACCGCCGGGGGCAGGACGCGGCCCAGGTAGAGGACAATCTTCGGGGGGTGGTCCCCCCGGTCGAAAAGAAGGAAGGGCAGGGCCCGGGTCAGAAAGGTGACGGCCGCCATCACGGCGATGGAGGCCAGGGTCTGCATCGGTGTCAGGGGCATGTTTTTTCCTCCTCTCTCTCATGTCTGTCCTCCAGCCGGGGCCGGAGCAGGGTCAGCGCAATCACAATAATGGCCAGGGCGGGAAGGAGCATGTCCTCCGCTCCCACCAGCAGCAGGCTGACCAGAGTGGCCGCACCCCCCAGCAGGGCGGGCAGGTGGCTGCCGGCGGCCTTCCACTGGCCCACGGCGATGACCAGGAACAGGGCGGTCATGGCAAAGTCCACCCCCGTGGTGTTGAAGCCCAGGGCGGAGCCCAGCAGAGAGCCGATCACCGACCCCAGCACCCAGTAGCTCTGGTCCAGCAGGGCCACGGTGAAGAAAAAGTCGTGCTCCTCCACCCCCTCCGGGGCCTGGGCCGAGGAGAGGAGGGCATAGGTCTCGTCGGTAAGGGAAAAGATCATATAGAGCTTGCGCAGACCCATCCCCCGGAATTTCTCCAGCATGGACAGGCCGTAGACCAGGTGGCGGAAGTTGACCATCAGAGTGAGGAAGGCCACCTGGGTCAGCGGCGCTCCCGCCGCCAGGAAGGACACCCCCAGGTACTGGCCGGAGCCGGCGTAAATGGTCGCGCTCATCAGCAGGGCCCAGCCCACCCCGTAGCCGATGGACTGGAGCATCAGGCCGAAGGCGATTCCAATGGCCAGATACCCCATCAGTACGGGGACGGTCAGAGGAAAGGCGGCGGCCAGGGTCTTTCGGTTCATAGCGGATGTACACCTCGACAAAACAGTTTTCCCCTATTTTACTCGCTTTTTTCCTCCGGTGCAAGTCCCTGTTTTTGAATGACGGAATCCCCCCGCCACCGGACTTCGTCCGGCAGCCCTCCCCCCTTTGGCAAGGGGAGCTCTTCGGTACTGGCTAGTCCGTTTTCGCTCCAAAGGCCCCCTTGCTAAAGGGGACTGGCAGTTGCGAAGCAAATGACTGGGGAATTCCGTATCCCCCTGACCGGCAAGAACGCCCCCATTTGTCTGTACTGTTAAGAAGGAATAAAGTTTTTCGGCCCGTCTTGATTTTTCCGGCGGGACTACTATAATATGTATCTACAGCTTCACATTCCCGGAGGATTATACCATGAATCAGCTTCTTTTTATCTACAACCCAACCTCGGGCACCGGACAGGTGAAGGGGGCGCTGGCTCCGGTGCTGGATGTGTTTACCAAGGCGGGGTGGCTCACCACCTCCTACCCCACCCAGTGCAAGGGGGACGCTGCCCGGGTGGTTCGGGAGCTGGGACCCCGGTTCGACCGGGTCATCTGCGCCGGAGGGGACGGCACCCTCAGCGAGGCGGTGGCCGGCCTGACCGGGCTGCCCGACCCGCCCCCTCTGGGCTACATCCCCTTTGGCTCCACCAACGACTGCGCCACCACCCTCCACCTGCCCCGGAAGCCCCGGGAGGCCGCCCTGGTGGCTGCCGGCACCGGGGTGCCCGTCCCCATTGACACCGGCAGGCTCAACGGCAAGCCCTTTATCTATGTGGCCGCCTTCGGCGCCTTTACCAAGGTGGCCTACGACACCCCCCAGGAGCTGAAAAACACCTTCGGCCACCTGGCCTATATCTTCGCCGGCATCGCCTCCCTGCCCACCATCGCCCCCTACCACATGCGAGTGGAGTTCGACGGCCAGAGCCTGGAGGACGACTTCTTCTTCGGCATGGTAAGCAACTCCCAGTCCATCGGCGGGCTTAAGCCCCCCAAGGCGGAGCGGGTGGTGCTGGACGACGGCCTGTTTGAGGTCACGCTGGTGAAAAAGCCCCTCAAACTGGCTGACCTCACAGACGGGCTCCAGGCCCTGGTAAGCCTGTCCCCGGCGGAGCGCTCCGGGGCGCTGGTCCAGCTCCAGGCCCGGCAGCTTACCTTCATCTGCGAGCAGCCTGTCCCCTGGACGGTGGACGGAGAGTTTGGCGGCAGCCAGACCGTCAACCGCGTGGAAAACTGCCAGAAGGCGCTGAATATCATCCGGGGGGCGTAATCCCTCCCCCGCACAAAATTGCCGCATTGGCCGGGCCTCTGGAGAAGCAGGGGCCCGGCTTTGTATGATCCGCCAAAATGCCGGCGAGAATTTTGGGAGCAGCAGGACAAAATTCCTTGAAGTGGGCGGGGAAGTGTGCTATAATAAAGGTGATTCCTGTTTTGTAAGATGCAGCGAACACAGTAACATAAAGGAGGTTGCAGGAAATGAAAGCCTGGAAACGATTGAGCGGGGCGCTGATCGCCCTGCTGGCCCTGACGGTGATGCTGACCGGTACGGCCCTGGCCGCTGAGCCCGGGGGTATCTCCGTCCAGCTGAACGGCGGACCGGTGGCCTTTACCGACGCGGCCCCTGAGCTGTCTGACGGACGCACCTTTGTACCCCTCCGGGCGGTGATGGAGGCCATGAACGCCCAAGTGGACTACGACGGCGACACCGGCACGGTGGCCATCAACCGGGGCGATGTGGGGCTGTCCATGGTGCTGGGGCAGAATACCGTCTCTGTCACCGAGAACGGCCAGAGCCGTACGGTAGAGATGGACGTGACGCCCTATGTGAAGGAGGGTCGCACCTATGTGCCCGTCCGCTTTGTGGCCGAGGCCTGGGGCTGCGCCGTGGGCTGGGACGCCGACACCAGCACCGTTGTCATTGTGGACGTGGACACCCTGCTGGGGGACGCCACCTTTGACCTGATGGACAGCTTCGCCGCCTACTGCGCCAAGCAGGAGAAGAACCGGAACATGGCCATGACCGGCGCGCTGGCCCTGGACGCGACCGACAAGAGCGGACAGTTCCTGCCCAAGCCCGTCAGCGCCAAGGGCAGCATCGACGGCATCACCAGCGATAAGGGTCTCCAGATGAACTGGCGGCTGGAGCTGGCCGGTCTGGACGGGCTGGTGGCGGGCGGCGCCGGCTCCCCCATGGAGCAGATGCTTATACAGCAGCTGCTGGCCGCCCTGTCTGACCTGAAGGGCGAGGTGCGCATGGATATAGACTCCGGTATGCTCTACCTGTCTGTGCCCACCGAGCTCACCGGCGGCAGCGACGAAACCTGGTACTCTGTGGATTTCGCCGCCTATCAGGCCCAGCTCCTTGGCGCGCTGGACATGACCCAGCTGACCCAGCTGAAGGAGGACGCCACCATCCGTGAGGCCCTCACCGCGGTGATTCAGGCCATGCCCCTGAACGACAGCGAATACAGCTACACCGGTGTGGCCGAGGTGGCTTCTGTGTATGTGAATATGCTCAGCGACCAGGCCTTTACCCAGAAGGGGAACACCTATGTGGCCCAGATGAAGCTGGAGGACATTGTGGATATGTCCGTCACCCTCACCAAGCGGGGGGAGGACATTGTGGCCGCCGACATTAAGATGACCTGCGCGGTTGAGGAGGACGGCGCGAAGATGACCATGACCATGACCGAGCACGCCGCCCCCGACAAGGTGACGGTAGACATGGATATGGCAGTGGAGGACAGCGACGCCAGCGTGAAGCTCACGCTGGATATGAACTGCGTTCCCACTACCAAGGCCCCTGTGACCACCCTGCCCGCCGGCGTTCAGGCGGTTCCCATGAACTGACAGAAACAGACAGACCAGCGCCCCGCCGGATTCAGGTCCGGCGGGGCGCGGTTATGTCTTCCCAGGTGAGGATTCGGGTGCAGACCCGCTCCAGCAGGGCGGTATCGTGGCTGACAATCAGCATGCCCAGCCCCCGCTTCTCCCCCTGGTCCAGGAGAAACCGCCACAACCGGGCCTGGGTGACCAGGTCCAGCATGGCGGAGGCCTCATCGCACAGCAGGAATTTCAGCTCCGGCCCCAGCACCCGGGCGGTGCAGATGCGCTGGAGCTCCCCGCCGGACAGCTCCGAGGGGTAACGCTCCAGCCACTCCGCCCGGACGCCCAGACCCTCCAGCACAGCGGGGTCCACCGGCCCGGCTTCGTATAAGGTAGCACGCAGCTTGAGCAGGGGGTCCACCGCCTCCTCCGGGTGCTGCCACAGCAGCTGCACCGGGCAGAAGCCCCGATACCGGGCCAGAGGGAGGCCGTCCAGCAGCACCTGGCCGCCGGCTGGCTCCTCCCACCCGGCCAACAGCTTGCACAGGGTGGTCTTCCCCCGGCCGCTGGGGGCGGACAGCCCCAGCCGCTCCCCCGGGCGCAGGGTGAGACTCACCCCCTCCAGCACCGGGGCAGCCCCCCGGCGGGGGTAGCGGAAGGTGAGGTTTTTGGCTTCCAGTGTCATGGATACAGCCCCTTTCACAGCCTCCCTCTTAGAGGGAGGTGGCACGGCAAAGCCGTGACGGAGGGAGTTTGTTGATAAATCACTCCCTCAGTCAGCCCTGCGGGCTGACAGCTCCCTCAGAGAGGGAGCCTTTTATACCTCAAAATCGTTCTCCGGCATGGCCCGCCACAGGGTCTGGCTGTAAGGGTGGGTCAGCCCCTCGCCGGTCTGGAAGCAGCGGGCAGGGACTTCGTCCACCGTCTGCCCCTCCCGAAAGACCACAACCTTATGGGCCACGGTCCGGGCCAGGCCCAGGTCGTGAGTGATGAACAGCACCCCGGCCCCCTCCTCCGCCAGCTCACGGAAGTGGCCCAGCACTCGCCCGGCGGCTCGGATGTCCAGGCCGGGGGTAGGCTCGTCGGCCACAATGAGTCGGGGGCGGTCGGCCACGGCGCAGGCAATGAGCACCCGCCGGGCCATCCCCCCGGACAGCTGAAAGGGGTAAAGCTCCTCCACCTCGAGCCCTAGGCCGTAGCGCTCCAGGGCGGCCCGGCAGCGGTCCCGGACCGCCCTGCCCCCCTGGCCCCGGCGGAGCTGGTCCCCCACCTTCATCATAGGGTCCAGCCAGGTGACGCCCTGGGGAATCAGGGCAATCTCCCTGCCCCGCAGGGCCTCCGCCCGCTCCCGGGTGAGGGGTGCGCCGTCATAGCGGATGGTCCCGCCCACCCGGGCGTTTTGGGGCAGCAGATAAAAAACAGCGTGTGCCAGCAGGCTCTTGCCTGAGCCGCTCTCCCCCACCACCGCCGTCACCCGGCCCGGCTCCACCGTGAGGGACAGGTCCCGGATGGGATTCAGCTCCACCCGGTTCAGCCCCCGGCCGTACCGGGTGAAGGTGACGGACAGGTGCTCCACAGATAAAATCGGTTCCATAGCTTCCTCCTACTCCTGGGCGCTGGCAGGGGTGAGCAGCAGACGCAGCCGCTCCCCCGCCACGGCGAACAGCATCACCACCAGCACCAGCGACAGCCCCGGAAACAGGGCCAGCCACCAGCGCCCCGCGGCCAGATAGCCCATGCTCTCCTCCAGAATGACCCCGATGGCGGGCCGCTCCGGAGACAGGCCAAAGCCCAGAAAGGTGACGCCGGCTTCATGGAGGATGGCGTGGGGAAACTGAAGGATGAGCCCCGTGAAAAGCTGGGGCAGCAGGTGGGGAAGCAGATGGGTGCGCAGCACCCGCCCCCGGGACACCCCCAGCCGCCGGGCGGCCCGGAGGAACGTGGCCTGCTTCAGCTGGAGCACCTCCCCCCGGACCAGCCGGGCCAGGGAGGGCCAATGGGTGAGGGCCACCCCCGCAATCACCCCCCAGAAGCCCCGCCCGCAGGCTAGGGAGACCAGGATAATGAGGAGAATGTGGGGAATCCCCAGCACCAGGTCGATGATCCAGGAGACGAGAGCGTCCACCCGGGGGCCGCAGACGGCGGAGGCAGTTCCCAGCAGCAGGGCGATTCCTCCGCTGAGGACGGCGGTGAGGGCCCCTACCCGTATGCTCAGCGACAGCCCGGCCACGGTGCGGGCCAGCATGTCCCGGCCCATCCAGTCGGTGCCGAAGGGGTGGGCAAGGCAGGGGGGCAGATTTTTCCGGGCAAAGTCGGCAAGCTCAGCCGGTTTGGACAGAGCTTCTCCGGCCAAAGCAATTACGAACAGTAATATGCAGGCGAAAATTAACAAAAAAAGGGTGCCTGCGCGGCGATTTGTCCTCATTTCCGGGCCGCCCCCCTTCGGATGCGGGGGTCGATCACCCCGTAAAGCAGGTCGGCGGCCAGGTTGCCGCCGAAGACGATGGCAGCTGTGATTACCGTGATGCCCAGCAGCAGGGGCATGTCGCCCCCCAGCCCGGCGGCTACCGCCGCCTGACCCAGGCCGGGGTAGGAGAAGACCTGCTCCACCAGCACCGAGCCGCCGATCAGCTCCCCGATGGAGGCAAATTGCAGGGTGATGGCGGGCAGGGCCACGTTGCGCAGCACATGTCGGCGGAGGATGTGCCCCTCCCCCCGGGCCCGGGCAAAGAGGATGCAGTCACTGTCCAGCACGTCGATTACCTTCTCCCGAGTGTGGAGAGCGATATTGGCCACGCCGGTGATGGACAGGGTCAGCCCGGGCAGAAGGGCGTGGCGCAGGCGCTCCGGCAGGGTGACCTGCCCCCCTCCGATGGGAACGGACAGGCCGATGGGCAGCACCTTCAGCCACACGGCGAAGACTATAAGCAGCAGCAGGGCCAGCCAGAAGACGGGGGTGCTGGAGACGGTGAGGCAGTACCCCCGGATCAGCCGGTCAGGCCACCGGCCCCGTCTGGCCCCGGCAGCCAAGCCCAAAGCCAGCCCCAGCGCCCCGGACAAAATCCAGGCGCACACCAGCAGCCACAGGGAGCCGGCCAGCCGCTGACCGATCACCTCCAGCACTGGCCGGCGGTAGAGCAGAGAGACGCCGAAATCCCCCCGAAGCACGCCGCCCAGCCAGCCCAGATAGCGCTCCGCCGCCGGGGCATCCACTCCCCAGTAATTCTCCAGCCTGGCAATCTGTTCGGGGCTCATGGTCCCCAGGGCTGCCTGGCCGATATTAGTCTGGAGGGGGTCCAGGGGGGATGCGTCCATGAGCAGAAAGGCCGTCAGACTCACCCCCAGCAGGAGAAGGGCCATGCGAAACAGCTTTTTAATTGTGAATTTCAGGCGGTGTTTCATTGATTTTTCCTCAAAATGGGATATTTCACAAGGTCCATTGTCTTATTTTGTGAATTTGGTACATTGTGTCCCCCTGTTGAAAGGGTTATAATATTTATAGAGGCAAGGAACCGGGAAGGAGGTGGAGACAATGACAGCCAGAGAGCTGCTGAACCTCATTGATTGGCTCCGGGCGCAGGGCATGGGTGACGATAAGATAGTCGAGTGCCTTGAATCCGTGGAAGGGCGAAAAATCATTTTGCAGGACGTCAAACACGAATAATCTGCACAGAACCGGGGGATACCCCGGTTTCTTTTTGCCCTGCGGACAGCTTGAACGCATCCGCAAAGCCCTACATCTCCCAGCTCCATTGATCGACGTTGTTGACGATGGACCACCCGTGTCCGTGGGGGTGAATTTTCTGCTCGGCCACCGCCAACCCGTCCCGGACCCAGTACAGGTGGTCCACATTCACCAGCCACACCCAGGGCACATCTCCGGCAATCTCCTCCTGGGCCTGCTGCCACAGGGCGTAGGACTCCTCCAGATCGGTGCAGGCCAGGGCCGCGTCCATCAGCGTGTCCGCCCGTTCGTTGGAATAGGGGGAATACCGTGCGGTGTTGGCCAGATCGCCGTAAATTTCTGTGTGGTAAATATTATACAGCTCCATGGGGGTGTGGGCCCCCCAGCCCCAGACCAGGGGGTTGCTGAGGGCGTCGTCATAGGCGGTGTCCCAACCCACGCCCTTGATATCCGTCTCAATGCCCAGCTCTCTGAGCTGGTTGGCCAGCTCGGCGGCGATTCCCTGGCGGACCAAGTCCCCGGCGGCATAGTAAATTGTGATCCAGGCCGTCATGCCGTCCTTTTCCCGGTGGCTGGACGGACCGATCCGCCAGCCCGCCTCCTCCAGAAGTGCTTTGGCCCCCTCCAGGTCGTACTCCACCTCGTTGACAGGGCTGTACCAGGGCAGGCCGTCGCACACGCTGTAGGCGGGAGTACCGTACCCGTTCAGAACATGGTCGATCATGGCCTGACGGTCGATCCCCATGTTGATGGCACGGCGGGCGGCGGGGTCCCAGGTGAACTCGTTTCCTACGACGGTCCCATGTTCGTCAATGCTGGAAAGCCAGACCGGCAGGTTGATCCCCCGGTTGTCCACCGTCCGGACGGACAGCAGGGAGAAGCCGTTCACGCTCCGGTCGGAGTAGGTGGCGGAGGTATAAGCCAAGTCCGCCTGGCCCGCCTGAACGGCCAGAAAGGCGGCGTCCTCCTCCATGAACAGGATGACCACCCGCTCCATCCGGGGAGATTCGCCGTAGTAATCCGGGTTGGCCTCCAGAATGACCTGCTGGCCCCGGTCCCACTGCTTCAGGACATACCGCCCGGAGCCGATGGGGTGGGAACCGTAGGTAGCGGGGTCATAGGCGTGTTCGGGGAGGATTCCCACAATGGCCATGGTGTAGGGCCAGATGGAGAAGGGGCGGGTCATGTGGAATACCACGGTGGTTTCATCCACCGCCTCGGCGTAGTCCAGCATGGTGAAGTCGTTCACCGAGCTGGTCTCCCTCACCGTGTTGTAGGTGAAGGCCACATCGGCGGCGGTGAGGGGTTCCCCGTCGGTGAAGGTCACGCCGTCCCGGATGGTCACCCTCCAGGTCAGGCCGTCCTCACTGGTCTCCATACCGGTGGCCAGGTCGTAGCCGATGGTGAGATCGGGGGTGGTCACCGTCAGGGTGGACTGGAGCAGCGGCTCGTGGACGTGCTCCCCCGCTCCCCAGCCGAAGGCGGGATCGAAGCCGGCCTCCGGCTCGGAGGTGGGCGGCATGACGACCGTGACAGCGGCTTTGTCCGGCGAAGGGTTCCGCGTCTGGCCGCCGCATCCGGCCAGGAGGGAGAGCGCCAACAGGGAGACGAGCCAAGCATATCGTTTCATTCAGTCCTCCTTAAAATTCCGGATCGCGTCCTCGAACACCGCCCGGTAAGGCAGGTTGCGCGTCCGGGCCAGGGCGGCCACGTCCTCGAACTCCGGCTTGACGTGGGTGACGCCGAAGCCCTGGGCCAGCTTCACCCCCACAGGGCCCCACTGGGTCTGGACCTGTTCCTGTCTGGGCTTGAGGAAATATTTCATCGACAGATGGGCACGCAGGCCGTTGGTAGAGGTGTGGGTGAAAATCTGCCGGATGATGTCGTTCTCCAAATAGGGGTCACAAAGAACTGTCAGCACCCAGCCGGGCCGGCCCTTCTTCATGGTGCCGGGGGTGGTGTACACGTCCAGCGCCCCCGCCTCCAGCAGCCGCCGGCAGGCGAAGGCCAGGGCCTCGGGAGTCATGTCGTCGATGTTGCACACCAGTTCCACAATGTCTCCCCACTCCCGGGGCTCCTCCTCCCCCCAGAAGGCCCGAACGCAGTTGGCCCGCTCAAACTCCTTGGCGCCAATGCCGTAGCCAATCTTTTCCACGTCCATCTCCCCCATGGGGCCGAAGCTCTGGACGAAGGTTTTCAGCAGAGCGGCCCCGGTGGGGGTACACAGCTCCCCTTGTACCTCCCCGCCGTAGATGGGGATTCCTTTCAGCAGGGCTGCGGTGGCGGGAGCGGGGACGGGCATCATTCCGTGAGCGCATTGTACCGTCCCGCTGCCCACGTGGACGGGGGAGGCGGTCACCAGGTCGGGGTCCAGCAGGTGCATGGCATAGCACACCCCCACCACGTCGGCCACCGCGTCCAACGCCCCCACCTCGTGGTAGTGGACGTCCCCCACATCGCAGCCGTGGGCCTGGGCCTCGGCCTGGGCGATGGCGTCGTAGACCTGCCGGGCCCGGTCCTTTACCTCCTGGGGCAGGGACAGGCCGTCGATGATCGCCCCGATGTGTCCCGGCGTGGCGTGGTGGTGATGGTGGTGCTCGTGTTCATGATGGAACTCATGGTGATGGTCCTGGTGGTGGCCGTGCTCATGCTCCTCATGGCCTCGGACCGTCACCCGCATGTGGGTGCCCGCGATGCCGCTGGTTTTGGCGGCCATCGGGGCCACCTCCACCCCGGGCAGTCCCAGGCCGTTCATGGTGTCCAGAAACTCCTTCCGCTGGCCCTCGCCCAGCAGCTCATACAGGGCGGCCATGAGCATATCCCCTGCCGCCCCCATTTTGCACTCAAGGTATAAGGTTTTCATTCCAATCCCTCCATTTGGTTTATCATACTGGCCAGATAGCCGGCCCCGAAACCGTTGTCGATATTCACCACGCTGCACCCGGAGGCACAGGAGTTGAGCATAGCCAGCAGGGCGGACAGCCCACTAAAGTTAGCTCCATAGCCCACGCTGGTGGGTACAGCCACCACGGGACAGTCCACCAGACCGCCCACCACCGAGGCCAGCGCCCCCTCCATCCCGGCCACCGCTACCACGCATCGGGCGCTCATAAGCGGCTCCAGGTTAGCCAGCAGCCGGTGAAGGCCGGCCACCCCCACGTCGTACAGCCGGGTGACTTTGTTGCCCAGCACCTCGGCGGTGAGGGCGGCCTCCTCGGCCACAGGCATGTCACTGGTGCCGCCGGTGGCCACCACGATGTGGCCCAGCGACCTCCGCTCCCCGGGGTAAGCGACGGCCACCTTGGGAATGGGGTGGTAGTCCAGGGGGACGGCCTTTGCCACCCGCTCCGCCGCATCGGAGGACAGGCGGGTAATGAGAACATTCTGACAGCCCCGTTCCCCCATGGCTGTGGCGATACCGGCGATCTGTTCCGGGGTTTTGCCCGCCCCGTAAATCACCTCCGCCGCCCCCTGGCGGACGGCGCGGTGGAAGTCCACCTTGGCGTAGCCCAGGTCCTCAAAGGGCTCCCGTTTCAGCCGGGACAGAGCTTCCTCCGGGGTGGAGGAGCCGTCGGCCACCTGGCGGAGCAGCTGTAAAATGTCGTGTCGGTTGTCCAAAGCAAAACCTCCTCAATCGATGGGAACCCTGGGCCGCAGGTCCAGGGTGAGCTCGGGAAAATCCGTCTCCAGGGCAGACAGAATGTCCGCTCTCCGCTCCAACGCCAGCGGAAGCTGCCCCTCTGGCAGCTGGAGCTTGGCTCCCCCCGTTGTCAGCCGCAGGCGGAAGTCCCGGAAGCCCAGGCGGGACAGGGCCTCCTCCCCACGCTCCACCCGCTCCAGGTCGCCCTGGATGATAGTCCGCCCGGCAGGGACGCGGGTGGCCAGGCAGGCATAGGAGGGCTTGTCCCAGGTGAACAGCCCCGCCTGTCTGGACAGCTCCCGGATACGGTCCTTGCTCAGGCCGCACTCCCGCAGGGGGGAGCGGACCTCCAGCTCCGCCAGCGCCCGCATGCCGGGGCGGTCCCCGCCGTCGTCCGAAGCGTTGGTGCCGTCTATCAGCAGGGAGAAACCCTCCGAGGCGGCATAGCGTTTCAGCTTGGAGAACATCCACCGCTTGCAGTGATAGCAGCGGTCAGGCGGGTTGGAGACCACTGTCTCCTGGTCAAGGATGTCGTAATCCAGCACAATCAGATCCGCGTCCAGCTGTTCGCACAGACGGTAGGCGTCCTCCAGCTCAAACCGTGGCTGGAAGGGGGTCTTGACAAAATAGGGCCACACCTCGGCACCGGCCTGGAGTCCCGCCCACAGCAGGTAGGCGGAGTCCACCCCGCCGGAAAAGGCCAGCGCCGCCTTGGGGTGCCGGAAAAAGAATTGTTCCAGTGTCACGGCTGATTCCTCCTTCAGACAGAAAAAAGACATACCGGTCCGGTATGCCTTCTGGCAAATCCCCGGTCTTCCAAACCAGGGGGAATTTCAATTATTTCGCGGAGAATTGGGCCTTCTGGCCCCTCTGCGGCTTCCTGCCGCCCGTTTAGTATAGCAAACGCGGACCGCTTCTGTCAATATGCAGCAGGAAGAAAAATCCTGTTTTTTCCCGGGACGGGCTCTGCGAAAAAAGATAAGAAAAATTTTGCAAAAAGTGTTGACACTTGGGGGGAAGTGTGGTATTATTTCTCTTGCGCTGAACGAGTGCCACACGCGCGAGTGGTGGAATTGGTAGACTCGTTGGCTTCAGGTGCCAGTGCTCGCAAGGGCGTGCGGGTTCGACTCCCGCCTCGCGCACCATCAGAAACCCCCGGAATCGCTGAGATTCCGGGGGTTTTTCATGTCTGTGCCAGGCTGTTTTCCATCTCTGCCCCCACCCGTTTGTAAACAACAAAGCAACCGCCCTGTGCCGAAGCTGGCACAGGGCGGTTTTTGCCTGGTAAGTCTGATCAGAGGCTGGCCCGACCCGATACTTCTTACATCAGGCGCTCTCCATAAAGTTTTTCAGCATCTGAGCCGCCTGGGCACGGGTGGCCGTTCCTCCGGGGACAAGCTGGCCATTGGTGTAACCGCTGAGGATGCCATTCTCCACGGCCCAGCTCAGGGCCTCCCGGGCGTAACTGCTGGCCTGGTCCGCATCCGTGAAGGAGAGGTCCTGGCCGCTCGCCTTGGGGCTGCCTGCGTACCTCCACAGCATGACAGCGAGCTGCTCCCGGGTGATGCTATCGTTGGGGCCGAATGTACCGTTGCCGTAGCCGTTGGCGATGCCGTTCTTCACGGCCCAGGCTATGCCGCCGGCATACCACGCGTCGCCGCTGATGTCGCTGTATCCGCCTGTCAGGTCCTGCATGGTCAGTGTCTGATCCGGCCGGCCCTCCAGGCTGTAAAGCACAGTTGCCAGCATACCGCGGCTCATGGACTGGTCCGGGCTGAAGGTAGTCTCACTGGTGCCGCTGAACAGCTCATGGGCGCTGGCGAAGGCCACGGCGTCGGCGGCCCAGTTGGTGGACGGAACGTCGGCAAAGCTCTTGCTGTTGTCCACAATCTCCACTGTGGCGGAGCCGCTGAGGGGGATGTTCACCTTGCCGTCCTCCACGATGCTCTTTCGCAGCGTCTCCCGGGTGCCGTCCTCGTGGACCAGCACTGCCACCGTGCCGGGGCCGGCGCCCGCCGCCGGAACGGAGAGGGTCACGCCGCCGGGGACGTTCTCCACCGCCCTGCCGCCGGCGGTCAGGGTCAGGGCAATGCCCTGCTCCACCTGCTCGGTGACTACGTTGAGGGTGCCGCCGCCCTGGCTCAGGGTATCCAGCGCCCCATTGGGGATGGTCACGTCGGCGATGGGGGCGGAGACGGTGAGGGCCGCGCTGGTCTCACGGCTCATCTGGCTCACGGTGGAGGCCGGAATAGAGACCTGAGATTTGGTCACGTCGCCGGTGATCTCTGGCTTGATGACGATGCTCTGGCTCTGATTCGCCGCCGCGTCGCGCACCAGCTTGCTGCCGTCTGCGGCGCTCACTACGGTGCTCGCCGTGCCGTTCTGGACGGTGGTCTTTGTCGGGATGCTGCTGGTGGCAGTGCCGCCGGAGCTGGAACCGCCGCCGCTGGGCGTGGAGCTGGTGACGGTCACTTGGACTGGGATTGTGGCCGTGTTGTAGTTGGCAGTGTAGGCCGGATCCGGCGTGAAGATCACATTATACGAAGTGCCGTTTACAGCTTCGACGCTGCCATCCTCCCAGGCGAACTTGCCCGTCACACTGCCTTCTATTGCGCCGCCGTTCAATTTAATATCGCTCAGCAGCTGTCCCGCAGTACCGGATGCCGTGGGGTAAGTATTGATCTTCGGGGTCGCCTTCTTGATCTCCACTTCGACAGACACAGCGGGGATACCGGTGAAGTTCACGTCGTCCTCTACCTTATACCAGACGGTGTATGTTCCGGCGTTGGTGCCGGTGGGGATATTCTCCGAATACCCGCTGTTCTGGTCCAGGCTGTACTTGATTGTACCGATGCCGTTAACCGTTGCGCCTCTGGTGACAAGGGGGTGTGCGCTGCCGTCGTACGTCAGGTCGGAAGCAGCGGGGTAGGTGGCCAGCTCCACCTTTGCCTTGTCGATTGTCCCTGTGACGCTGTCCGGCCAGTCAATGACGTATCGGTCTGGATTGGTGCCGGTAACAGCCACCTTGGAATAATCCAGCATGACGATCTTGTTTGTACCAGCGTTTACGCTGTCATAAGTGGCACTCAAGCCGGCGATGGTGATGGAATCACCCTCGACCAGATCACGGAGTTTCACAGTGGCTTTGATGGCGTCGGTGGCAACATTGGTATTGCCGTCGTAATACTTCGGCGCGATTAGCACCACCGGGGTCACAACCTTGGGGTCCGCAACGAGGGTTACGCTGGACCTGCCGGATTCGCTGTAGCCGTCCACAGCCCCATAGTACGCTTCGACGACAAATTTACCTACGCCGTTTACCGTTACCACGCCAGTGTCCCTATCCACCGCCGCAACAGCAGCGCCTTCCTTGATCTCCCACTGGATTGGGCCGTTTCCGGAACCGCCCATCGCGCTGAGACGGAAGGTATCGCCGTAGTAGACGACAGCCTTGTCGGTGATGATAGACGGAGGATTCTGGCCGTCGGTCACGATCTCGAAGCTTCCTTCCACAGAACCGGTAAACTCGTAGTTCCCGCCCGGTTTGTCTGTGACAGTCACTTTGTAAGTGCCCACTTTGGTCCGGCCTTCCTCAAAGACCGCTGTATATTCATCCTTCGGGACGATACGGTCATCGACCCAGACCTCAACATTGGGGGTTTTCTCCTTGCCGTCATACGGAACCGAGCTAGGGGTACACAGGACATTGGGCGTATTCGTGTTTGCCATGATGGTCACAGTGCCCAGATTCACAGGCGCGCTGTCCTCGTGGTTCTTGTCGCCGGCGGCCACCTTGTACCAGACGTCGTAGTTACCCGCGTCCGTGGCCATGGCATTGCGGCTGTAGCTGATGCCGCCGTCTACGGAATAGAAGATAGTTCCGCCTGCCGCCTCGCCGCCGTCTGCCAGAAGCGGCTGGGGACTGCCGTTGTAGGTCAAAGACGAAGACTGGGCAAGCTCTGGCACTTTCGTTACCTTCGCGGCCGCCGGGGTGATGGACGCCGTGGTAGTTGCGGGCCAGCTGATATCGTACTTTTCACTGACGTCGTCTGGGATCATCAGATCGTCAATGATAACGGTCCTGTTTTCCCCGACGCTCGTCTCTGTGAAATGGCCTTCCGCCGTCACGGTGAAGGTATCTGTGCCCACCAGGTCACTGCGGTTGATGGTAACGGTCAATGTGGCAGTATTCTTGCCGTCGTAGGGCTTGCTGGCCGCCGTCACGATGGCGGTGACCGGCTTGGGCTTGGCGTAGAACGTCCAGGTGTCGGTGGAGGCCGCGTAATTGCCGCTGGCGGCCTTGGTGGCCGTGATGGTGACGCTGCCCGACTTGGTGATCTTATACTGACCGTCGCCAAGTCTGTCAACCGGTCCCGTTGCCTCCCACGTTACCGCGCCGTTGCCGGAGCCGCCGGTGGTGCCGAGGTAAAGCGTGTCGCCGTAGTAGACGGTATCCTGCTTGCCGGTGATGGTCAGCGGGATCTGGCCGGCGTCAAGGATGGTGAAGGTGGTGCTGGCCGTAAAGCTGTAGTTGCCGGCCGTCTTGCTCTTGATACTGATCGTGGCCGGGCCCACATTCACATTGTTGCTGTAGGTCACGGTGTACTCATCGGCGGAGATCACATTGCCGTCGTCATCGCTCACGGTGACGGTGGGTTTCACCTCGTTCCCGGTGTAGGGGAAGCTGGAGGAAGGCAGAGAGACGGTGGGGTTCTGCACGGTATTCACACCGATCTCCACGGGGATAACCACAACGTCGCTCTCCTCGTAGTTGCTGCTGCCCTGCACCTTGGCGAAAACCGTGTAGCTGTCCCGGTTGATACCTGTGGGGACCGCCGTGGTATATGCGGAGTTGTCCAGCGAATAGAGCACCACGCCGCTGTCTTTCGCGTACCCGGGATTCACCAGCTTCTGGGCCGTGCCGTTGTAGGCCAGGGTTGTCCTGGCGGTCGGCTTGCTCAGGAATTCCGCCTTGCCCTTGGTAATCTCAAAGGTCTTGAACGCCAGGAACTGGTAGTTGCCGCCCATGCTCTGGACCGTGACCTCCGCAGTACCCACGTTGGTGTTGTTGGCATAGCTGACATCATAGAGCCCGGTATACAGCTTGCTCTCCACATACACAGTCACATCAGGCTCCTGCGGACTGTCGTTGTAGGCCACCGAATAGGAACTCTGGTTCTCCAGCCGGATGATGGGGGTGACCTCCTTCGGGTCGATGGTCACATACACATACTCCTCTGTGGTAGCGTCTTTGCCGTTTTCATCCACTACCTTATATGCGACTTCGTAATCTCCCGCGTCGGTCGCTCTGGGGATTGCGGTACCGTACTCGCCGCCATCCAAGGAATACATCACCTTGCCATTGACTGCGGTGCCGGCTGTCACCAGTGCCTGGGGCTTGCCGGTGTAGGTCAGGTCTTTAGGCTGGGGTTCTGCTGTCAGCGCGGGAATCCCCGCCGTGATGGCAAAGTTCCTGCTGCCGCTGACGGCGTAGTTGCCGCCGGAGACGTCGGTGATGGTAACCTTGGCTGTCGTACCCACATTGATATTGTTGCTGTAACTCACCGTGTACTCGCCGGACGGAATCACGGTCGAACCGTCCTTGACTGCGGTCACGTCGGGCTCCTTCGCGGTGCCGTCATACTCCAAGCTATCAGTCGACAGTTCAATGGTGGGACTCGTCACCGTCTTGGGCTGGATGGTTACCTCCACCATGCGCACATCGCTGTCGGCGTAGTTCGTGTTGCCCCGGGCCTTGTAATAGACCGTGTACTTGCCCGCGTTTGTCTCTGTGGGGACGTTCTCCATGAAGTCAACCCCGTTCCGGGAGTAGACGATGGTCCCGTTTGTGGCCGTGCCGCCGCTGAACAGGGGCTGCTCGCTGCCGTCGTAGGTCCAAGGACCCGCATTCACGCCGGACACCGTGGCCGCCTGGGCGGTGATGGAGGCGGTGGTCGTATTGTTATAGGTGACTGCGTACTTGCCGCCGCCATCGGGGAGAGCGCCGTTGAGGGTGATCCGGACGATCTTGTCCGTGCCCACGTTGGCGTCGTCAAACGCGCCGGTCAGGTTCAGCGTGATGGTATCGCCGTTGATCAGGTCGCCGGCTTTCCAGGAAATATCCAGTGTCGCCGTAGTACCGCCGTCATAGGGCTTATGCCGGGCGGTGACAATGGCTGTGGCGGGCCGCTTCTCCGCGCTGAACGTATAAGTGGCCGTGGTCTCGCCGTAGCCGCCGCCGGCGGCTTTCCTCGCTGTGATGGTGATCGGTCCGCCGGCCTTCAATATCTCCACCCGGCCGGTCTGGCTGTTGATAAAGGCGACCGTATTGTCACTGGTTTCCCAGGTCACAGCCCCCGTTCCGGAGCCGCCGTTGGTGCTGAGGGTAAAGACGCTGCCATACCGGACCTCGCCGGGCTGGCCTACGATGGACAGCGGACTCTGCCCCGCCGGGAGGATGGTAAATGTCTTGGAGGGCGTCCCGATGATGCTGTAGTTGCCGTCCGGCTTGCCGGTGATCGTGGCCGTGTGGTCTCCCACGTCCTTCCAGTTCGTACTGCCGTAATCCACGGTGTACTCCGCCGCCGGGATTACGCGGCCATGGGCGTCCTTGAGGATGACCGGAGGCTTGTGCTCTTGACCGTCGTAGGTCACACCGGGGGGGTTGAACTCGACGGTGGGACTATTCACAGTCTGTGGAGCGATGGTCACTTTGCCGGCCAGCTTTGTGCCGCCGGTGTCGTTGTGGTTGCCGTCGCCCTTCACCCGGTACCAGACCTCGTAATCGTCCGCGTCAGTGCCGGTGGGAAGACTGGCGGAATAGGTTTTGCCGTCCAGGGAGTATTCTATGATGCCGTCCGGCGAGGAACCCTCTGTGACCAGCGCCTGGGCAAGGCCGGTGTACTCAAGCCCGATCGCCGCTGTGGGGGCTGTCACCTTTGTTTCATCCACGTTTGCCTTGAAAATCGTCGCGGTGGTGGTAACAGGGGGTACGATTTCGTATTTTTCCTTGATATCCTCCGGGAAAGTCAGGCTGTCAATGATGACGGTCTTGTTCTCCCCCACATTTTTATCCGTGAAATGTCCCTCCGCTTGTGCGCCGGTAATGCTGTCGCCGGAAACCAGGCCGCTGCTGATGGTGATGGTCAATGTAGCAGTCGTGTCGCCAGTGTAGGCCCTGTCTGCCGCTGTCACAACGGCTGTGACCTGCTTTTTCTCCGCGTAGAAGGACCATGTGGCGGTCTGGTCGGTATAACCGGTTTTGGTGCTGGTGGCCGTCACCGTGACAGAGCCCACGCCCTTGACTGTAAGCAGGCCGTTGGCAATCTCGGCGATATTACCGTCGCTCACTGTCCAAGTTACGGTCCCATTGCCGCCTGTGGTCCCCAGCTGGATGGTGTCGCCGTAGCAGACACGCTCCCGTGTGCCGGTGATGGTCAGAGGCGTCTGGCCCGCCGGGGTGATCTTGAACGCTTCGTCAATAACAGCGCCGGTAAAATCGTAGTTGCTGCCTGTACTGGTAATGGTCAGGGTGTATGTGCCTACCCGAATCAGGTCGCTGTTGTTATTTTCATCCAGATAGGCCACCGTGTACTCACTGCCGTCGATCACAAAACCGTTATCGTCCTTGACAGTAACCGCAGGCTCCTGCTTCTCTCCGTTGAACGTCACCGAGGGCGGCGTCAACTGAACGGTAGGCTTGGTTACGGTGTTCTTGACGATGGATGCGGTTATCGGCTGTGCTTCGCTGTCACTGTGGTTGCTGTCGCCCTGGGCCTTGTACCAGACGGTATAGGTATTAACCGCCTTCCCGGTGGGGATGGCCGGAGTATACTCGCCAGTCTTGCTCAGGGAATACACCATCGTTCCGTTGGAATCGGCGCCCGCCTCAATCAGCGCCTGCTCGGTGCCGTTGTAGGGCAGATTCTCCAGTCCCTTCGGAGCCGTTTCCACCGACGCGGTGCCCTTCGTGATTTCAAAGGTCCCCGTGCCGTTTACGATGTAGTTGCCGCCGTTGGCGTTGGTGACGATAACCGTCGCCGTACCGGCGTTGACGTTGTCGCGGTAGGACAGGGTGTACTCAGTGCTGGGGATGAGCGTGGCGCCGTCCTCCACCTTGACATTCGCGGCACCCGGTTCCTTCGCGCTTCCGTCATAGTGATAGCTGCCGGACACCGTGATGATCGGACTGATAACTTCCTTCGGACTGATGGTCACTGTGACCGAGCCTTCCTTTGTACCGTCCTCGTGGTTGCCGTCGCCTGCTACCTTGTAATGCACCACATAGCTGCCCGCATTGGTCCTTGTGGGGATGGCCGGCTCATAGTCGCCGTCACTCACCGTATCGCCCACCGCGTACTCGATGTGGCCGCCCGTCGCGGTGCCTCCGGTCACCAGCTCCTGCTCCTGTCCGGTGTAGGTCAGGCCCCTGACCGGCTGGGGAGCGTTCACCAGCTCCGCACCGCCCTTGCGGATCTCAAACGTCACACTGCCGCTGACGATGTAGTTGCCGCCGTCGCTGCTCGTGATGGTAACGGTGGCTTTTTTATCAGCGGTACTCACGTTCTTGTTGTTGCTGTAGCTGACTGCGTACTCGCTGGCCGGAATGACCGCCGAACCGTCTTTGATGATAACGGAGGGGGTTTTCTCGCTTCCGTCATACTTATAGTAATAGGTTCCATCGGCGTCCGTCTGCAAGTCATTGCCGGACAGCTCAACAGTGACATTAGCATCGGTTAGTGCCAGCTGCTTCCGGGTGATGGTCACTTGAATAGCCTGGGGCTGGGAATCGTTGTGGTTGGCGTCACCCTTTGCCTTGTACCAGACCGTGTAAGTTCCCGCGTTTGTCCCGGTGGGCACTGCCGCGGTATATACGCCGTCCCGGGTGTCGGAGTAGAGGGTATTCGCACCTCCGCCTCCCACAAGGGCCTGGGCCGCGCCGTCGTACGTCAAGGTGTTCGCTGTTATAGACGGCGTCTCAGCTTCTGCCTTGAGAATGGACGCGGTGGTGGTGGGCGGGATGGTGATGGCGTACTTTTGAGCGGTCGCGTCACTGACCGCATTGCCCTTGATGTCCACCGTTTTGCCGGTACCGGCACTGTCATCCTTAAACTCACCCATCACGCTGGAGGTGTCGATGGTATCATTGTCCACCAGGTCGCCCGGCTTCCAGGAGACGATCAGCTCGGCGGAAACATCGCCGGCCTTATATACCCGGTCCTTTGCGGTAACACTGGCTGTAATCGGCTTTTGCAGCGCGTTGAGGGGATATTCCGCCGTCACCGTGTCATAGTTGCCGCCGCCCGGCTTGGTCGCGGTAATTTTGGCGGGACCCACGCCCTTGATGGTCACAAGGCCATTGCCGTCGATATGGGCAATCGTGTCATCGCTGCTGCTCCATGTGACCGCGCTGTTGCCGGAACCGCCTACCGCGCTCAGGGTGAAGGTGTCGCCGTAGTGGACGAGACCGGGCTTGTTGACAATCTCCAGCGGGGCCTGAGCCGATGTGCTGATTACAAAGTCAGCTGTAGCCGTCTCAACGACATAGTTGCCGCCGGTGATATTCTCAACCTTGACCGTGTATGTTCCCTGATCCGTCCAGTTCTCGCCGGAATCAGAGACATATGTGGCCTTATACTCGCTCTCCGGGACCACGTTGTTATCAGCGTCTCTGACAATGACCTCGGGCCGCTTTACATTGCCGTCATACTGTGCGCTGGGGGGTGTCAGCTCGATTTGGGGCGTCACAGTCTGCTGGCCGATGGTCGCCGGTACAGATTTGACCGCGCTGTCCGTGTGGTTGCCGTCGCCCTGGGCCTTGAAGTGGACCGTGTAGGTTGCGGCGTCCTTGGCCTTGGGGATGGCGGCGGTAAAATTGGTGCCGTCCAAGGAGTAGACCATGGTTCCGCCGGTTACAGTGCCCGCCGTCACCAGCTCCTGGGCTTTGCTGGCGTCGTAGGTCAGGGTGTTAGGAGTCGGGTCAGCGATCACCTCAGCCGCCGCCGACAGAATAGCGCCGGGGACGGTTTTGGGGTAGGTGATATCATACTTCTCCCAGTTAGTACCGGTGACTTTCGCATTGCCGCTGTTCAGGGCGACCGTCTTGTCCGTGCCGGCGCTGGAGCTGTCATAGGTACCCTCCAGGCCGCTGATGGCGATGGAGTCGCCGCTGACCAAATCGCCGGTGTTCACAGCCGCCGTGATAGCGGCGGCGGCAACACTTGTGTTCCCGTCGAAGGGCTTGGGCGTGACGGTTACTTCCGCCGTCACCGGCTTCTTGGCAACGCTGAACTCCCACTCGGCGGATACGGCGCCGTAGTTGGGCCTGGTACGGGTCACTGTGACCACCAAGGGCCCGCCCACGTCCCGCACGGTAAGCAGTCCGGTCGGGCTGATCTCGCTTTCGATTGCGCTGCCGTCCTTGGCCGCGACCGTCCAGGAAATGGTTCCCGCGCCGGTGCCGCCCGAAACGCCCAACTGGATGTCATCGCCATAGCGCACCTGGGACTGGGTGCCGGTGATGGAAATGCTCTCCTGGTCCGCCGGAACGATTTTGAAGGTTCGGACGTTGACTGTGCCGTCATTGGTCATGTCGTAATTGGAGGTCGGCGGTGTGGTGATGGTAACGGTATAGGTGTCCACATCCACCATATTGTTATTCTTGGTGCCGGTAATCGTCACCGTGTACTCATGCTCCGGAATCAGCCGTCCGCTGTCATCAGAGACGGTGATAACAGGCTTCTGCTGACTGTTATTGAACGTGAACTGATCCGGGGACAGAGAGATGCCGGGGGTTTTTACCTCGTTTTTACCAATACTTACCGTCAGCGTGGCAGGTTCCGTATCGCTGTGGTTGCCGTCGCCCCGCACCATCCACTCGATGGTGTACGTGCCGACCGCAGATTCCGAGGGAACCGCAGAGGTATAATTCCCGCCGTTCACCGAGTAGTACACCGTGCCGTCGTTGGTAACGCCCGCCTGGACCAGGTCCTGACGCTCGCCGTTGTACTGGAGTCCGGCTATTTCCTTGGGAGCGGTAACCGTTGGAGCCTTTTTCGTGATCTCAAAGGTGGCCGTGCCGTTTACGATGTAGTTGCCGCCGTTGTTATTGCTGACGGTGACCGTGGCTGTACCGGCGTTCACGTTGTCCCGGTAGGATACGCTGTACTCGGTGCCGGCAATGGTCTTTCCGTCGTCCGCGACAGTGACGGCGGGAGTTTTCGCCGTACCGTCATAAACAAAGGAAGTCGGATCCAGCGTGATGGCGGGGGTGATTTCCTTCGGCTTGATGGTCACGGACACCTGACCGGGAGCGGTATCGGCGTGGTTGGCGTCGCCCTTTACCATGTAATACACGGTATAGGTGCCCGCATTTGTTTCCTGGGGAATGGTCTCCGAATAGGAATCCGGATCATCCTTGTCGGTATCAGAATACACCACCGTGCCGCCGGTGGCGGTGCCTACGTCCACCAGGTCCTGGGGCTGCCCGGTATAGGTCAGATTCTTGGCCGCCGGGTCCTTGGTCAGCACCGCGCCGGCTTCCTTGATGGCAAACTTCACCTCCGCGTCATCAAAGGTATAGTTGCCGCCCTCCTTTGCGGTGACGGTTACAGTTGCGTCGCCGACATTTTTGTTGTTGGTGATGTTCACGCTGTAATCGCTGCCTGTCAGCACCGCGTTATCATCGTCCGCTGTAACTGTGACATTGGGGTTTTTATCGGTGCCGTCATAGTCGTAGGAGTAAACGGGAGGCTTAACCGAGCTATCCGTCTGCAAATCGTTGCCGGACAGCGTGACTGTCACATCTACCTGTCTGGGCGTGATATCGCCCTGAGTGGTGGCGGGATAGCTGACGGTGTACTTGGCGGCGTCAACGCCAGACACCTGGGCATTGGAGGTATTCAGCGTGACCGTTTTCCCCGTGCCGGCCGCAGGGGTGTCAAAGGCTGCGGTGATGCTGTCCGGGTCAATCGTCACCGTGTCGCCGTTCAGCGTGGTGATACCGGCGGAGGCCACGGTGGCATCTGTGCTCCCATCGTAGTCCCTCTCCGTGATAGTCACTTCGGCCATAACCGGTCTCGGCTCCACGGTAATGGTGCAGGTGTCGGTGGCAGGCTCGTAGTTGGGGACTGTCCGCTCCGCCTTCACCGTGACGGACCCGATGGCCTTGACGGTAAGATGGCCTGTAGCCGAGTCAATTTCAGCGTCGGCGCTGCCCGGTTCGATGCTCCAAGTAACCGTCCCGTTTCCAGTGCCGCCGGTGGCCTCCAGCGTTGTGACCGTGTCGCCGTAATAGACGTGCTCGGGCTTGCCGGTGATTTTCAGCGCACCCTGGGTCGCCGCCGTGATCTCCGCCGTGGCTGTGGCGGTGAACGAATAGTTCCCGTTGGGCACGTTCTCGATGGTGGCCTTATAGCTTCCGGCAATGGTCAGCAGGCCATCAGTGACCATCGGATTGACATTTTTCCATGTAACCGTGTACTGGTCCGGGTCGATGACGGTTTTCCCGTCCAGCACCGTGAGCTCCGGCTCCTTTTTGGTGCCGTCGTACAGGAAGGAGAACTCCGAAGGCTCGACCTTGGGCGTGATGGCCTTGGGGGCGATGGTCACGGAAACCGGCGTTGTGTTTACGGCTACGCCGGTGTAGTCGGCGGTCCCGTCTACCTTATAATAAACGGTGTAAATACCCGCGTCAGTCCCGGTAGGAACGTTGGGGGAGAAGCTGGTCCCATCCAGAGAATAGACCAGGAAGCCCACATCACTCACGCCCGCCGTGACCAGCTCCTGGGGCTGGCCGTTGTAGGTCAGCGAGTCGATTTTCGCAGGAGCGGTGGTAATCGTCGTGGTCGCCTGTGTGATATCCGCCGTCACTGTGTCGGGGTAGCTGATGGTGTATTTGGCCGCGTCCGCGCCAGTCACCTGAACCTTGGAGGTATCCAGCATGACCGTTTTCCCCGTGCCCACGCCAGGGGTTTCAAAGGCGGCGGTGATGCTGGCCGGGTCGATGGTCACCATGTCGCCGTTGATTGTGGTGATGCTGGCAGAGGTCACGGTGGCGTCTGTAGTACCGTCAAAGGCCTTATCATCGACCACAACGGAAGCCGTAACAGGCTTGGGTGCGGCGGTGAAGGTCCACTGTGCGGAGATGGGCAGGTAGTTCGTGTCGCCGGGGTTGGTGGCTGTGATGGTGACCTCGCCCACACCTGTAATCTTCACCTCGCCGGTGGCCGCGTCCACGGTGGCGGGACCTGTCGCAATCCAAGTTACCGCGCTGCTGCTGGAGCCTCCGCTGGTGGTCAGCGTGAACGTATCACCGTAGATGGTGGCAGTGGGTTTGCCCTCGATCACCAGCGGGGCCTGCGCCGTCCTACCGATGGTGAAGGTAGCGGTATTGGCGGTAACTCTGGTCAGATCGTAGTTGCCGCCTGTTGCGTCAGAGATTGTAATGGTGTAAGTGCCCTGGTTTGTCGGGGCGGAGTCGCTGCACGTCCAATCGTACTCCGTTATAGGCACGACTGTCTCAATTTTCCCCTCCGTGAACTTGACCGTGACCGCGGGCATCTTCACTTTGCCGTCGTACTCAAAGCTGTCGGGGGTCAGCTCAATGGTGATATCGGTCAGCGGCTTGCGCTCAATGGTCACAACCACCTTCTGGTTCACAAGGTCGTTGAGGTCATTATGGTTTTTATCTCCCACAACCTTGTAATAGACGGTGTAATCCCCCGCTTCGGTGCCGGTGGGAATTGCGTCGCGGTAGGTTGCCGTGGCGCTGTTCAGTGCGTACTGGACTGTGCCGCCGCTGGCCGTGCCGGGGCGCAGCAACTCATGGGGCTTGCCGTCGTAGGTGATGTCAGCCGCGGTCGGAGCCGGATTGAACACGATATTCGCCTTTTGGATTACAAACGTCTTGGAGCCTGACACGGTGTAATTGCCGTTCGGCTTGTCGATGATGTTGACCGTTGCGGTATTACCGGCGTCTGTGTTGTTTTCGTAGCGGATCTCGTATTCGCCTGCATCAATAGTTGTACTGCCGTCAACAACTGTAACCTGGGGCTCTTTGGCACTGCCGTCATAGGTATAGCTGACAAGCGGGTCCCCATTCTCGTCAAACAGCGTGATGGTGGGGTCCTTCACCGTCTTGGGGGTGATAGTGACAACCACCGAGCCCACATCGGAGTCGCTGTGGTTGTCGTCGCCCTCTACCTTATAATATACTGTGTAATCTTTGGCGTTGAGCCCGGTTGGGAGGTCTGAGGAATAAGGCCCATTCTCATCATCCACAGAGTAAACCATCGTGCCGCCGGTCCCGGAGCCCGCAGTCACCAGCTTCTGGGCTCTGGTATTGAAGACAAGCGGTTCACCCGCCGCTTCCGGGGCGGTGGTGACTTTGGCCTTCTCCTTTTGAATCTTAAACTTTTCTGTAACAGGGGCGTTTTCAAAGGAGTAGTTGCCGTCGGGCTTCGCCGTGGCGGTCACGGTGGCGGTAGTGCCCACGTTGATATTGTTGCTGTACGCCACTGTATACTCACCGGCCGGGATCACTGTGGTGCCGTCAGCTTCCTTCAGCGTGACGACCGGCTCCTTGGCGGTGCCGTCGTAGACATAGGAGTAAGTGCCGTCGGGCTCCACTGTCAGGCCCTCGCCGCTCAGCTCAATTGTGGGATTCACCGGCTTTTTGGCGATCTCCGCCTTCACGCTCTGAGGAGCTTCGCCGGTGTAATTGGCCGTCTCCTGAATGCGGTACCAGACGGTGTAAGTGCCCGCGTTGGTACCCTTCGGGAAGTCGGTGGAGTAGGGGCCGTCCTCGCTCAGGGCGTATTCCACCGGTACACCGGCGGGATCAACCACCGCCCCGGTGGCAATCAGCCCCTGCTCAGTGCCGTCGTAAGTCAGAGCTACGGGCACTGGGGCCGTTGTAATCTTGGCGACCGCCTTGCGGATGGCCGCCTTGACGGTGAGGCTGGAGTAGGAAACGGTGTAGTGCTCGGAATTCTTGCCGGTAATCGTCGCGCCCGTTATATCTACATTCACGGTCTTATCCACCCCGGCGTCCGCACTGCCAAATTCGCCGGTCAGGCCGGTAATGATAATCTCATCCCCAGACAGAACGCCCTCTTCTACAACAGCGTGGACAGTGGCGCTCGTATTGGTGTCATAGGGTTTATCATCCGCCGTCACGATAGCGGTGACGGACTTCTTCTCTGCGGTGAAGGTCAGGAAGGCAACTGCGTCCTGATAGTTGGTCAAGCCGGTGACAGGGTCTGTACCGGATTTGGTGGCTTTCACCGTGGCCTTTCCATCACCGATGATGGTGACCAGCCCGCTGTCCTGGTCCACCTTCGCAACGGTCACACCGTCAACATCTATGGCCTCCCAAGTAACAAGACCATTACCCGAGCCCCCGGAGGTACCCAGGACAAATTTGTCCCCGTAGACAAAGATGTTGGGCTTTTGGGTGATGGACAGCGTCGCCTGCTCCTGGAGGGTGATCTGGAACGTAACCGTAACTGCGGTAATGTCATAGTTACCGCCCGCTTTGTCGTCAACGATAACTTTTGCCGGCTTATCCGGGGTACTCACGTTCCGGTTGTTTTCATAGGTCACGCTGTACTCGCTTGTCGGCAGAACAGTATCTCCGTCCTTGACTGTGACCGCAGGCTCTTTCCAGTCGCCGTTATACTGGTATTTCGTCTGAGACAGCTCCACCACGGGGGTGATCGACTTGCGCCGAATCTCTACGCCGGCGATCTCGGTGGGGGTAATCGCGTTGTAGTTGCCGGCCACCGCTGCGGGCACCTCCACCGTGTACCAGACCTGGTAAGCTCCGGCATTGGTGCCGGTGGGGATGGTAGTGGAGTAAGTACCGTTTTCTTCCGTTGCAAATTTGATCTCCAGGCCGTCACGCTTTGCCACAGGGTCCAGCGTGCCCGCAGTCACCAGATTCTGCTTCGTGCCGTTGTAAACCGGCCTTGCGGCGGCGGGGGGCGTGTCAATGGGGTCGATTTTGTTGATTATCAGTGTGATGGGGTCGCTGACAGCAGCCTCAAAGTTCTGCATCTCCGGAAGGCTGACAATAACCTCATAGGCACCCGCGTTGGTGGGCAGGCCGTCGGTGTAATCGGCATCCCCCTGTTTTTTGTGGGAGTACTGGAGATACTGCTGCAAATTATCTTCGGTGGACAGGATATTGATCTTCACAGGCGGGAGGTCGCCCGTCCGGGCAGGCGTGCTGGCCTCCACCGGCTCGCCGTCATAGTCTACTATCACCGGAACGGGCTTAGCAGCGGTATCCCACGAGAGAGCCGGACTGTCCTGGTTCACAGTGTAGGTCTTGGTAAAGGTCCCGTTGAAGGTGATACCGGTAACTGTCACCTTAATTTCCCCGGCGTCTTTGCGGGGCTCATATTCAACCCCGTAGTCAGTCCCCTTCACCAGCACCTTGTTTGAACCGTCGGTCAAGGTAACTGTAATCTTTACATCCTCCGGTTGGATGGTGCCGTCATAAACCAGGTCGGCCAAATCGTTCTCGTCTACTTCGATGGTGAGGGAATTGTTGCACAAGGCGCAGGTTCCGTCCCTGTTCTGGAACGTGAATGTACACGCTTCCGTCTCCTCCGTTCCGCAGAGCGGACAGGTCCAGGTGTGCTCTGTGGCGCCGGGAGTATGTTCGTAGCTTTTGCCCGCATGGTCGGTACACTCGCCTACTACAACTGTCTTAGCCTTGGCCATATTCTCCGGCTGGATCGGATTGCCTGTTTCGTCAAAATAGGCACAGCCCGGCGCCAGCAGAGAGGCAAAGTCGCCGTCTGCCACCTGAATTGCGGCTAATTTGCCAAAATACCTGCCAGCAGAGAGGTGAATTTTTGCCCCGGAGGCAATATCCAAGGCATACGTCGCACCGGTGATGTTTGTACTCGGCTCTGTGATGCGCAGAGAGCCTCCCGAAAGGACCTCTATACCGACATCCGTTTTGGAGACAACTTTACCTCTGAGGTCCAGTTCGCCCGTCGCAGTGACCTGTATGGCGTTCGAGTTTAAGGCGGTAAGGGTATAACTCTTTGTATCAATGGTAAAAATTTCCGATATCACGTACACAGACTTAAGGCTCTCATCTGAGTCCAATATATCTTTACCCGCACCGGAATCATCGCTCTGTACCGCTGCATCTAATTCGTCAATCTGGTCCAGCAGGGAAACGCAGAGCGACAAGTCCACCTGCTGCTGTTCTTCCCCGGCCAGTTCGTCATACAGGTCGAAAATCTCGCTGAGCCGGGCCTGGACCTGATCCCTGTTATATTCTGAAACGCTGTGGGGCAGCTTGTCAATCAGGGCCTCGATGGGGCAAATCTGACAGACAAACGCACACGGCACACCGGGATTTCCCGGGACATAGCCGCAGATATCGTCATGCTCATGCAGGCAGAACAGCGTTTGCGTAACACAGCCGCTGTCCTCTGTACAAACATGTGCACACAAAGCCGGTTCGGCCGCTTCCGAAGCGTCGGCCAAATCCGGATAGCACTCGGCCGTATGCTCGTGAATACAGGCCGTTTCCGCTGTGTAGCAGCTATCGTCGTGGTCATGGGTACATTCCTGTTCCAATACTGGCGCTGCATACCCACAGTCATCCGTATGCGCCGGATGATGGGGACACATCCCGCCGTCTGCCTCCTCAGCAGCCAATACCCAAACGGGGCACAGGTTCAGGCACAGAGCCAGAGAGAGAATGGAACTTAGTACTCTGCGTTTCATGCTATAACCTCCCAAACTCATAAGGAAACTGTGTTCAGTGCACAATCTCCCAACGTAGCATTTTTAATTTTACCACCAGGACAGCAAATTGTCCACTGCTGAAACAACAATTTTACAGGGAAGCAGCGGTACTGATCAGTTATTTTAGCAAGGTGCGGGTTCCCCGTTTGGAATCTTTTAAAAAACAGAAAGCAGACGAACATACATACTCGTCTGCTTTCTGTTTTTTGTGGTACGGGTAATGGGGGTCGAACCCATACGAATTTCTTCACAGGAACCTAAATCCTGCGCGTCTGCCAATTCCGCCATACCCGCGTAGCGGACTCTATCATACAGGACATCGCCTGAAAAGTCAATCATTTTTCAGCTCTGCTGCCAAAGCCTCCACCGCCTGGGCCACATAGGCGGGCAGGGGCTGCTCCTCCACCCCGGCCACAAGGACGCCGCAGCTGTTCATGGGAATCAGGAACTTCTTAGCCCGGCAGCTGCCCACCGCCTCGGCCATTGCCGGGGTGACTTCCCCCAGGATGGCGTTGGCTACCACTACCCCCACCGGGCCCAGCACCCCATCGGCGTCCGCAACGCCCCGGAGCACCGGATTCTCCCCGGTGGCGCCGAAGTCCGCCCCCGCCTTCAGCATGGCGGCGGTGGCTACGGTGTTGGTGCCCAGAGCATAGACCTGGGCCTGGGGCAGGCGGGCCTTGACCCCCTCCACCAGCAGACGGCCCAACCGGCCGCCCTGGCCGTCGATGACCACAATTTTCATAAAAACACCTCGTTTCCGCACCGCTCCGGCCCATTCCCGCATAGGATGTTCCGGGGGGTGATTCTTTGTCTTCCATCTATAACGCCAACAGCGGGGAGCTGCTCACCATGGCGGTGGCTCTCTCGGCCGCACTGGCCCAGGGACAGAGCCAGGCCAATCTGGCCAAGCTGGGGGCCTTTTTCACTATCGTCGGGGACACGTTGAACCTCTACGCCCTCCAGCCCAGCCAGGTGGACCGGGCCGGGACGGCGCTCAGCCTCGCAGATAATCTCTGATTTCCTCCAGCCGGTCGATTGCCCCCTGATAGCCCGCCGCCCAGAGCAGGCGCAGCTTCTCGGTGTCCCGCTCGGTCCGGGCCACCCCCAGGGTGGACTCAGGAGCGATGACAAGAACCTTTCCCTCCCGCTCCGCCTGGAACAGGGCCTCCCGGTCCCGGTTATAGACCTCCGCCCGGTTTTCCATGGCCTCCACGAACGCGGGATAGTCCCGGTACCGCTTCCGAATCAGCTTCATCATGTGGTCGGGCTTGCGGCGGTAGTGCCGGGGACGGGTGAGCACCACAATCACCCGGTCACACTTCTCCAGCCCCCTCCGCCAGGGGATGGCGTCGCCGATGCCGCCGTCCAGATAGGGCTGGCCGTTAATCTCATAGACGGGGAAGAGCAGGGGCATGGCGCAGCTGGCCTGGAGGACGGTGGACTCCTTGTCCCGCCGGGGAACGGACAGGTAGTCCGCCTTTCCGGTGTTCAGGTTGGTGACCACCGCCTCCACCTCGCCGGGGAAGGCGGCGAAGGTATTGTAATCGAAGGGCACCAGTTCGTTGGGGATGGTGCTGAAGCCGAATTTCAGCCCGAAATAGCTGCGGTTGCTCTTGTCCGTCAGGTTGCGCCAGCCCATGTACCGCCTGTCCGGGGCGAAGCGGGTGACCACCTCCAGATTGCGCCGGGGCTGCCGGGACACATAGCTCACCCCGTAGGCGATGCCCGCCGACACACCAATGACATAGTCCGTCATCACGCCGCCCTCCAGCAGGCCATCACACACACCGCTGGAAAAGATTGCCCGGAGAGCCCCGCCCTCCAACACCAGTCCTGTTTTCATAAAAACCTCCCGCGCCCGCGCCGGGCGCTTTTTTCTTATTATACCCCTTCCCCGGCGATTTTGCAAACTGTCTCAATTTCCTTGACACTGCCCGCCCTTTGGGGGTAAAATACGGTTGATTCATTTTATGCGGAGGTACGCCATGACCACCCACAAAAAAGTATCCGTCCTGCCCATCTACCTGGTGGGCATTATCTGGCTGGGCTACGCCCTGGTCTTCCCCCTGAACGCCCCACTGCACTATATCCTGTGCGCCGGTCTGTCCTTTGCCGCCTTTGTGCTGGGCAAGGCCATCTGGCCCGACAAGGTCTACCAGACCCCCGGCGCGGCCGAGACAAAGAAGGAGGAGGCCAAAAAGGAGGAGGACCCCAAGATCGCCGCGCTGCGAAAGGAGAAGGACCGGGCTATCTCCGAGCTGCGCCGCCTCAACGACGCCATCCCCGACGAGAAGATTTCCGCCCAGATCGACCACCTGGAGGAGGTCACGGGGAAGATTATCGACCATGTCATCGCCAATCCGGCCAAGCAGCCCCAGATTTCCCGGTTTTTGGACTACTTCCTGCCCACCACCATCAAGCTGCTCAACGCCTACGACCGGATGGACTCCGCCGGGGTGTCGGGCAGCAACATCGACGCCACCAAGCAGAAGGTGGAGACCATGCTGGACACCCTGTGCGCCGCCTTTGACAAGCAGCTGGATTCCCTCTTTGGCGACGAGGCCCTGGACATCTCCACCGACATCACCGTGATGGAGAATCTGCTGGCCCAGGAGGGACTGTCCGGAGGCTCCAAACCCACCGGCGGGGCTAACGGACCTAAACTGGAATTATAATACAGGAGGAACAAAACCATGAGTGACGAACTGAACCTGAACACCACCCCGGAGCTGACCTTCGAGCCCTCTGCCGCCCAGGCGGTGGAGGCCCCGGCGCTGACGTTGGAGCCCTCCGCCCCGGCGGCCCCCCAGGTGGACGAGGCGGCCCAGGCCGCCCGTGACGCCAACGCCGTCAAGCTGGACGAATCCATGCTCAGCGAGGCGGAGAAGAAGATGGTGGAGGACTTCTCCCAGAAGATCGACGTGACCGACAGCAATCTGGTGCTCAACTACGGGGCGGCGGCTCAGAAGAACATCGCCGCCTTCTCCGAAAGCGCCCTGAACAACGTGAAGACCAAGGACCTGGGCGAGGTGGGGGAGGCCCTGTCCTCCCTGGTGGTGGAGCTGAAGACCTTCGGCCAGCCGGAGAAAAAGGGCATCGGCGGCTTCTTCCAGAAGAAGCGCAACGAGCTGGAGGCTATGAAGGCCAGCTACTCCAAGGCCGAGGTCAACGTGGATAAGATCGTCAAGGTGCTGCAAGACCACCAGGTCACCCTGATGAAGGATGTGGCCATGTTCGACCAGATGTATGAGCTGAACACCAAGTATTACAAGGAGCTCACCATGTATATCCTGGCCGGCAAGAAGCGGCTGGAGTACCTGCGCGCCCACGACCTGGCCGACCTGAAAAAGAAGGCGGAGACCACCGGAGCCCAGGAGGACGCCCAGGCCTACAACGACTTCGCCAACCTGTGCAACCGGTTCGAGAAGAAGCTCCACGACCTGGAGCTCACCCGGATGATCTCCATCCAGATGGGCCCTCAGACCCGCCTGCTGCAAAACAACGACACACAGATGCTGGAGAAGATCCAGTCCTCCCTGGTGAACACCATCCCTCTGTGGAAGAGCCAGATGGTGCTGGCCTTAGGTCTGGAGCACGGCAGGCAGGCCACTGCCGCCCAGGCCGCCGTTACCGATATGACCAACCAGCTCCTCCAGAAGAACGCCGACATGCTGAAGATGGGCACCATTGAAACCGCCCGGGAGGCGGAACGGAGCGTGGTCTCCATCGAGACCCTCCAGCACACCAACCAGCAGCTCATCACCACCCTGGATGAGGTGATGAAGATCCAGACCGAAGGCGCTCAGAAGCGCCAGGAGGCTGAGAAGGAACTGGGCCGCATTGAGGGCGAACTGAAGCAGAAGCTGCTGGAGCTGCGGGGGTAATATCCGTAGGGGGCGCCGCCCTCGGCGCCCCTATCTTCCGGTATTGACGGGCCGCCCAGGGGGGCGGCCCCTACAAATCAAGCACCCCAAACAAGGAGAATACCATGAAATTTTTGCAAAAAACCTGGGTGGCCTGGCTGCTCACCGCCGTTATGATTGTGGCGGCTATCGGCATCGGACAGGTCAGAGGCGGACGGCGCGAACCTGAGCCGCTTCCCTCCGGCAGTACCGCGCTGGACAAGAGCCTGTCCACCGCCGGCTACGACAAGTGGATCTGGGACGACGCAAACATTCTGTCCGCCTCCACCGAGAAGCAGATCAACCTCTACAATGCCAACTGGGATTATCGCTACAACAGTGTGGTGGCCATCGTAACCACCGATTCTACTAGTGATTTGGAGGAGTTCGCCTGGGACCAGGGTATCGACCTAGGCTTGGGCGAGGGGGACGCCATTCTGGCCATCTCAGCCAGGGACGGGGACTGGTTTGTGGCCCCCGGTGACGACTTCTCCACCATCCTCACCAACCGGGTGGTCTCTGACCTGGAGGACATTCTGTCGGGCAAACTGAACGACAAGACAGTCTTAGCCTTTTATGAGGCGCTGAACCAGGTCTATCTGGACAACTTTGGCCTAGGGAACGCCGGGAGCGGCTCCACATATGCCCCGGGCTACTCCGGCGGCGGAACCGTTGCAGGTGTTATGCTGCTGGTATTGATCCTTATTGCCATCGTCCTGGTGGTCAGCGCCATTGACCGGATGCGCTACAACACCTACCGGCGGCAGTATTACGGTGTGGTCAATCCTCCGGTGATGTTCCGGCCCATCTTCTTCTGGCACGGGCCGGGCTCCTACTGGTACCGGCGGCACTGGCATCGGCCTCCCCCTCCCCCGCCCCGGCCTCCCAGAGGTCCCGGCGGCGGATTTGGCGGCAGCTCCGGCTTCGGAGGGGGCAGCTCCAGCGGCTTCGGCGGTGCCGGCAACCGGGGTCCCAGAGGGGGCGGCACCTTTGGCGGGCGGCCCTCCGGCGGCGGCAGGTCGGGCGGCTTTGGGGGTAGCTTCGGCGGCTCCTCCTTCGGCGGCAGCCGGGGCGGCGGCTCCTTTGGCGGCTCCCGGGGCGGCGGATTTGGCGGTGGTCGGTCCGGCGGCTTCGGCGGCGGTTCCCGGGGCGGAGGCTTCGGCGGACGCCGGTAATCATAAAAAATCAGGCCCTCTCACCTGCTCGGGTGAGAGGGCCCTTACTTATTCATACCTGTATCCGCTCGATGCCGTCCACGGCGGCCTGGATCATCCCCTCGATGTCCAGCGCCTGCTCCGCCGCCTCCAGCTCCTCCAGCGTGGGACGCAGCCGAGGATGGCGGGGGGTAAACACGGTACAGCAGTCCTCATAGGGGAGGATGGAGGTCTCAAAGGTGCCGATTTTCCGGGCAATTTTCACGATATCCTCCTTGTCCATCCCCACCACAGGGCGGAGGATGGGCAAATCCACCACCGCGCCGGTGACGGTCATGGCCTCCATGGTCTGGCTGGCCACCTGGCCCAGACACTCACCGGTGACCAGCGCCTTGGCCCCGCACCGCTGGGCCACCTTTTCTGAAATCCGCATCATAAACCGGCGCATGACCAGAGTAAACAGCTCCTGGGGGACAGACCGGCGCAGCTCCTCCTGAATAGCAGTGAAGGGCACCACATGGACGGTAAGCCGTCCGCACCAGGGGGTGAGCAGCCGGGCCAAGTCGAGGACCTTCTCCCTGGCCTCGTTGGAGGTATAGGGGTAGGAGAAGAAGTGGACCATCTCCAGGGCCACCCCTCGCTTGGCGATCATCCAGGAGGCCACCGGGGAGTCGATGCCGCCGGACAGCAGAGACACCGCCCGGCCGTTGATGCCCACCGGCAGGCCGCCGGCCCCCGGCTCCGGGTCGGCGTGGACAAAGGCGGCGTAGTCCCGGACCTCAATATGGACGGTAAGCTCCGGGTTGTGGACGTCCACCTTCAAATCGGGGTAGAACTCGTCCAGCTCGCCGCCCACGTACTGGCTGAGTTGAATAGAGGTCATGGGGAAGGTCTTATCCGCCCGCTTGGTCTCCACCTTGAAGGTGCGGGCGGCGGACAGCTTATCGTTCAGATACTCCCGGGCGGCGGACAGAATAGCGTCCTTGTCCTTCTCACAGGCCCGAGCCCGGCTGAGCCCCACCACACCGAACACCTTCGCCAGCGCCTCCCAGGCCCCGTCCATGTCGCATGCGTCTGTCATGGGCTCCACATAGGTGGTGGACTGGCGGGTGTATACCCGGAACTGGCCCAGGTTGTTCAGCCGGCGGTAGATGTTGGCCTGGAGCTTGTCCTCAAAGCTGCGGCGGTTCAGGCCCTTGAGGACCATCTCCCCCAGCTTGAGGAGGATCATTTCGTTCATAATAATCACCTGATTCATAACTGTAGGGCGGGACGACCTCGGCCCGCCGCATGAAACGGCGCGCCGGGTCGTCGCGCCCTACAGAGTTCTGCAGGCGGCCACAGGCCGCCCCTACATATCCTTCCTCTGCCAGTCCGGAATCGCCCTGGCCTGCTCATACAGGCGGACGTAGCTCTGGTGGCGGCTGGGTGCAATCTCCCCCGCCCGTACCGCCGCCAGCACGGCGCAGCCCTTCTCCTTCACATGGGCGCAGTCCTGAAACCGGCACGTTCCCAGGTAAGGGGCAAACTCCCGAAAGGCGTATTGCAGGTCCTCCTTCCGGGCCAGCTCCATCTTGTCCGCATCGAAGGATGAGAAGCCCGGGGTGTCCGCCGCCAGCGCCCCGCAAGACAGGCGAAACAGCTCCACATGGCGGGTGGTGTGCCGGCCCCGGCCCAGCTTGTCACTGATCTCGCCGGTGGCCAGGTCAAAATCTGCCTCCAGGGCGTTTAAAATACTGGATTTGCCCACCCCGGAGTTACCGGTGAAGGCGCACACCTTCCCGGCAAGACAGCGCCGGAGGGCGTCCAGCCCCTCCCCGGTCTGGGCGCTCACCCGCAGGGTGGGGAAGCCCGCCTTTTCATAGATGGCAGCCAGCCCATCTCCAGATTCCAGGTCGCACTTGTTGACGCAGATCAGGGTCTCGCACCCCCGGGTGGCGGCGATGGCAGCCACCCGGTCGATAAGGAAGGGGTCGGTCACCGGTACCGCCTGGGAGGCCACCACCACCAGCAGGTCAATGTTGGCCACCGCCGGGCGGTAAAACTCATTTTTCCGGGGAAGTATCTCGTCCAGCGCGCCGGAGCCGTCGGCCAACGGGGTAAACCGCACCCGGTCCCCCACCAGGGGGGACACCCCCGCATGGCGGTGCTTTCCCCGGGCCCGGCAGGTGGTGACGGTCCGGCCGTCGTCCACATAGTAGAAGCCGCTGAGGGCCTTTCGGATTACGCCCTGGCTCATTCGTCAAAATTCACGGGGATGGTGCCTCTGGCCTCGCCGTTGATATAGTAGGCCAGCTCCTTCTGCCCCGTTCCGGTCACCTCGAAGGGGGTCGCCTCGTTCAACGTGGCATCCTCCAGCTTGCTGCCCACCTCGACACCGTCCATAAGCAGCCGCACGCTGACCATACCCTCATAGCCGTGGAGGGGGACGGAGACGGTCTTTGTATTGCCCGCGGGGGGCTCCGGCGGCTTGTTGGCCGGGTCGGGGCCCTTGCTGATTACCAGGTTGACCTCGGTGCCCTCGGTCACCTCGGCGTTCTCCAGGGGGTACTGGCTGATGACCTTGCCCTCCTCGATCTCGTCGTCATACTCCTCTTGCTCCACATTGCCCTGCTTCAAGTTTTTATTTTCAATCTCGGCCAACGCCCTGGCCTTGGTCATCCCTACCAGCTTGGGCATGGGGAAGGGCTTATCCTCGGGCCCCTTACTCAACACAATCTGCACCTCCGTGCCCGGGGGCACCCCAACGCCCTCCATGGGGGTGTAGGAGATAACAAAGCCCTGCTCAATGGTCTCGCTGTTCTCATAGGAGGGCACGCCGGCCTTCAGCCCGATGTTCCGCAGGGCGGTGGAGGCAGTCTGGTAGTCCATGTCGTCCAGGCGGATCATCTCCACCACCTCCGGCCCGCCGCTGATGGTGACCTTGATCTCGGTGACATTCTCCCCCACCTCTTTGCCCCCCTTGGGCTCCTGGTCGATGATGGTGCCGGGGTCGGCATCGTTGGCCACCGTCTCCCCCTCGATGAGGGTAAAGCCGGCCAGCAGCTCGGTGTTGTCCTTCACCGCGTCGTATGCCTCGCCCACCAGCCTGGGGACGGTGTGGGTTTCCGGCGGAGCCAGTATCCCGGGGAAGATGGTCTTCCACAGGAAGGAGAAGATCAGCCCCACAAACAGCAGCACAGCGGCTACGGCCAGCAGCACAGGCCAGATGGGTCCCCGGCGGCGGGAATAGTCCTCCTCGTCGTCATACCGGCGGCGGCGCTGGGGCGGGTAGTCCTCGTCCTCGTACCGGCGGCGGCGCTGAGGGGGATAGTCCTCGTCCTCATACCGGTGCTCGGGAAGGGAGCGGCCGGAGGCGGCGTGGACGGGACGGACCTGGGTGTAATCCTCCTCCGGGTTCTCCTCGGGGATGGGCTCGGAGGCGCTGTAGTCGAAATTGATGCTGGGGTTCTTCCGAAATTCCTCCAGATCGGCCAGCATCTCATCGGCAGACAGATAGCGGTTATCCGGGTTGGGGGCCATGGCCTTCATGGTGATGGCCTCCAGGGCCTCGGGGATGGAGTCGTCCAGCTCCCGGGGGGAGAGGGGGATGGAGTTGATATGCTGGATGGCCACCGACACGGGGGTGTCCCCCTCGAAGGGCAGGCGGCCGGTAATCATCTCGTAGAGGACCACGCCGGCGGAATACAGATCGGACCGGCTGTCAATGTGGCTGCCCCGGGCCTGCTCCGGGGAGATATAGTGCACCGAACCCAAAGCCTCCTGGGTGAGGGTGCTGTGTCCGCCGGAGGCCACCCGGGCAATGCCGAAGTCGGCCACCTTCACGCTGCCGTCCCGCAGCACCATGATGTTGTGGGGCTTAATGTCCCGGTGGATGATTCCCCGGCTGTGGGCGTGGCCCAGGGCCTTGGTAATCTGGGTGATGAAGTGGAGGGCCTCCCGCCAGTTCAGCTTGTTGCCCTTCCTCTGCATGTACTGCTTCAGGGTAATGCCGTCGATCAGCTCCATGACGATATACTCCAGCTCGGAGGAGCGGCTCACATCGTATACGGCCACGATATTGGGATGGGACAGCATGGCCACGGCCTGGGACTCGTCGTGGAAGCGGCGGCGGAACTCAGCGTCCTGGGACAGGTCCTCCCGCAGGATCTTGATGGCCACCAGCCGGTTTAAGCGGTGGCACCGGGCCTTATACACCTTGGCCATGCCGCCGGTCCCCACCAGCTCCAGTATCTCGTATCTGTTATCGAGTAATTTACCGATGTATTGGTCCATGGTAAATATCCTCCTATTCTTAGCGTTTCACCAGCACGACAGTCACATTATCCGGCGCGCCCCGGCTCAGGGCAATCTCCAGCAGGCGGTGGCAGCACTGGGCATCTCCCCCGCCGTGGATTACCTCGTAGAGCATCTCCTGCTCGTTGACCACATTGCTCAGTCCGTCGCTGCACAGCAGCAGATAGTCCCCCTCGTTCAGGGGCTGGCGGAAGCAGTCGGCCATCAGGGCAGGCTCCGCCCCCAGGGCCCGGGTGATCAGGTTCTTGTGGGGGTGGGTGCGGGCCTGCTCCCGGGTCAGCTCTCCCCGCTCCACCAGGTCCTCCACCAGGGAGTGGTCCCGGGTGACCAGAACAATCCCGTCGGTGTTGATGTGATAGGCCCGGCTGTCCCCCTCGTTGAGGATAACGGCCTCCCGCTCCCCGGCCAGGACCGCCACCATGGTGGTGCCCATGCCGGCGCAGTCGTCGTCGTGGACAGAGCGGTGGAACACCGCCTGGTTGGCCACCGAGGCGGCATGGCCCATCCGCTCCTCCATCGGCCCCTCCTGCCCCGGCTTGAGGAACTCCTCCATGAACAGCTCCACCGCCATTGTGCTGGCCACATTGCCCGCCCGGGCGCCGCCCATGCCGTCGCACACCAGGGCGATTACCCGGCCATCCTCCAGCACCCTGGCTGCGTAGGCATCTTGATTCTGCTGCCGTACCGCGCCGCGGTCGGTAACTCCCCATACCTGCATAGTGCTCAACCTCGTTTCCGCCGGTTCCCCGGCTGCTTGCTTTGTCACATCTTTCGGCAGATTCCACCGCCTGGGATTTGAGAGACGGCCGCAGGCCGCCCTACCGGAGCTCCTGCTTCATGGCCTTGCGGCGCAGCTGGCCGCAGGAGGCGTCGATGTCGCCCCCCAGCCTGCGCCGGACGGTGACCGTTACGCCGTGCCCCTCCAGACGCTTCTGGAACGCCGCCACCCGGCGGCTGGGCTTTAAGGGGCTCTCCTCCACCTCGTTGAGAGGGATGAGATTCACATGGGCCGGGGCGCCCCGCAGCCGTTTGGCCAGCAGGTCGGCCTGCCAGTCGGCGTCGTTCACCCCGTCGATCATGGCGTACTCATAGGAGATACGCCGCCCGGTTTTTTCAAAATACCGGCGGCAGGTCTCCATCAATTTCTCCACACCCACGCTCTGATTGACGGGCATGATTCTGCTCCGGGTCTCATCATCCGGGGCGTGGAGAGAAACCGATAACGTTAATTGTAACCCATACCCGGCCAGTTTGTCAATTTGCCCCACTAAACCGCAGGTGGACAGGGAGATGTGCCGCATCCCGATGTTCAGCCCTTCGGGGTGGTTTACCAGGGTCAAAAAGCGCAAAACCGTGTCAAAATTGTCCAGTGGCTCCCCAATTCCCATCAAAACGATGTTGGAAACAGGCACTCCGCTGTCAATTTGGGTAAAAAGCACCTGATCCAACATTTCTGCCGGCGTCAGGTCCCGGACCTTCCCCGCGATGGTGGAGGCGCAGAAGGCACACCCCATCCGGCACCCCACCTGGCAGGAGATGCACACCGTGTTGCCGTGGCGGTAGCGCATGAGCACCGACTCCACGCAGTTGCCGTCGGCCAGCTGCCACAGATATTTGATGGTGCCGTCCTGAGCCGACTCCTGCTTCCGGGCCACGGTGGGCGGGGTCAGGAGGGCCGTCTCCTCCAGCTTCTGCCGCAGGGCCTTGGACAGGTCGGTCATCTCCCCGAAGGAGGTAACGCCCCGATACAGCCACTTGAAGATCTGTTTGGCCCGGAAGGCGGGCTCCCCCAGCTCCTTCAGCCAGACAGCCAGCTCCTCGGGTGTCATGGATTTGATATCAACGATAGGGCTCACCCCCCTCTGCGCAGTTTCGCGATGAAAAACCCGTCCGTCCCCTGGCGGTGGGGCCAGAGGGTAAGTATCCCTGTCCGGCCATCCCCCGCATACTCGGGCAGACGGAAGCCCTCCGCCTGGAAATCCGGGTGGTCCTTTAAAAAGCCCAGGGCCACCTCCTCATTCTCCCGGCGCAGGAGGGTGCAGGTGGAGTAGACCAGCACCCCGCCGGGTTTCACATACCGGGCTGCGTTGTCCAGAATGGCCCGCTGGACCTGGGGCAGATCCGCCAACGGCCCCGGGTCCTTGTAGCGGATATCCGGCTTCTTCCGGATAACTCCCAGGCCGGAGCAGGGGGCGTCCACCAGCACCCGGTCAAAGGCGCTTTCCCACTCGGGGCGGAACGCCTTACCGTCGGCGGTCATGGGGGTAATATTTTCAAGGCCCAGGCGGTCCGCCCCGGCCTGAATCAGCTTCTTCTTGTGGGGGTGGAGGTCACAGGAGATCACCTCACCCCTCCCCTCCATCCGGATCGCGCAGGCAAAGCTCTTGCCGCCAGGGGCGGCGCAGCAGTCCAGCACCTGCATGTCCGGCTTGGGGTCCAGCGCCAGGGCGGCCAGCTTGCTGGCCGGGTCCTGAACATAAAACAGGCCGTCACGGAAGGCGGCCAGCCGCTCCAGATTGCCCGTTTTGGACAGAATCAGGCAATCGGCCAGCCAGGGGTGGGGCTGGGCTGTAACCCCCTCCTCCGCCAGCGCTTCGGCCAGCCCCTCCACCGTGATTTTGATGGTGTTGGCCATGGCGGTGATGGGGGCCTGGCTGTTGTTGGCGGCCAGCAGTCTGGCTGTCTCCTCGCTGCCCAGGGCGGTGAGGAGCTCCCTTACCAGCCATTCCGGGTGGGAGTAGAGGGTGGACAGGTAGCTCACCGGGTCGGTCTGTGGAACGGTGGGCAGGCCGCCCAGGTTCCGCTCCAGATTGCGCAAAATACCGTTGACCATCCCCGCCGCCCGGGGGTTTTTGCAGTGCTTTCGGGTCAGCTCCACCGAGGCGTTTACCGCCGCGCTGTGGGGAATCTTGTCCAGAAAGAGCATCTGGTAAGCCCCCAGCCGCAGGGCCTCCACCACCCGGCCCTCCATCCGCTTCAGGGGGAGATTGGAGAAGTGGGACAGGTAGAAGTCCAGCAGCAGCCGGTTTTGCAGCACGCCGAAGCACAGCTGGGTGGCTAAAGCCCCGTCCCGGCTGTCCAGTCCGGCGGAGGACAGCCGCTTTTTCAAAATGGCGTCCGACCATCCCCCCTGCCGCTGGCAGTCGTTCAGCGCCAGCAGCGATACCTCACGGGCGTCCATCCTTCTCACCAGCCTTTCTTCTGGAAACGGTCTTTTGCCCTATATCCCCAGGCAAAGAATTGCATCCTCGTGCGTCACTGCAATGACCCAGTCCATTGTCCCATCAAAGAGATACGCATCGATCTCCTCCCAGGGCTCCAGCTGCTCCACATAGTCCACCACCGCGCCAAAGCTGGCGGCATACAGCATCCTGTCCCGTTCGGAATAAAAAAACACTTTTTTGTCCCTTGGGAGCCCCAACTCCGCGATCTCCTCCGTGGGGATGCAGCGGGGTTGATACTGCGGAAGGCAGGCGTTCCACATCAGTCCGACCTGTTTTAACCGCGTTCGGTCCACATAGCGGTCTCGAAACCGCTCGATCAGCCACGGAGCGTTTAAAATTCGGTCGTAGGCCGTAAAGTCCAGCATGATTTACACCTGGATGGGGTGCCCCGCCAGGTAGGCGGCAGCGGACATTCTCTTCTTGCCGGGGGCCTGGAGCTCCAGGATGCGCAGCGTCATAAAATCGCCGCAGGCCACGTCGATGCCCTGCTTCCCGGCGGCGATAACCGTGCCGGGGGTGGCGTCGGTGTGCTTCTCCACCACCTGGGCTCCCCAGAGCTTGATGGGCTCGCCGGTGAGGGCCGTTGTGGACGCCCCCGGCCAGGGGTACAGGCCCCGGATCTGGTTGAAAATTTCCTGGGCGCTCCGGGTCCAGTCCACTGGGGACATTGCCTTGGAGAGCATGGGGGCCTGGGTGGCCTGGGTGTGGTCCTGAGGGGTGCAGGTGGCCGTCCCGGCCTGAATTTGGGCCACAGCCTCCACCGCCAGCTCCCCGCCCAGCCGGGCCAGACGGTCATATAGAGCGGCAGCGTCCTCCGTCTCTCCAATGGGGGTGGATTGTTGGAGGATAATGTCCCCCGCGTCCATTTCCCGAACCATCCGCTGGATGGTGACGCCGGTTACCCGCTCCCCGTTGAGGATGGCCCAGTTGATGGGGGCGGAGCCCCGATACTTGGGCAGAAGGGAGGAGTGGACGTTAATGCACCCCTTGGGGGGCAGGGCAAGAATCTCGTCGGGGAGGAAGCGGCCGTAGGCCGCCACCACAATCAGCTCCGGGGCCAGCTCCTGCAAAATGGACAGGGCGGTCCCGTCCCGCAGGGTCTCCGGCTGATAGACGGGGATGCCGCGGGCCAGGGCCCGCTCCTTCACCGGGGTGGGCTGGAGCTTGTTGTGGTGCCGGCCCACCGGCTTATCCGGCTGGCTGAACACGCCCGCAAGCTGGTGTCCGGCCTCTGCCAGCCCCTCCAGTGAGGGGACCGCAAAGGCGGGGGTGCCCATAAAGACAAGCCTCATCGTCTTCTCCTTCCCCGTCTCTCCCGCTTCGGATGGTTCGCCTGCTCCCCCTCCTGGGCCAGAATCTCGTCCAGCTCCTCGGCGGTATACAGACGCTCGGTGAGCTCGGTGTACATGTGGCCGTCCAGATGGCTGATTTCGTGGCAGAAGCAGCGGGCGGTCATGTCCGTCCCCTCCATCTCAAACCACTGGCCGTTCCGGTCCTGGGCCCTGATCTTTACCCAGTCGGGCCGCATCACATTGCCCCACATGCCGGGCAGGGACAGGCAGCCCTCCCAGCCGGGCTGCTCCCCCCGCTGGTCCAGAATCTCCGGGTTAACCATCTCCAGCATGCTCTCGTCCTCCAGCAGCACAATGGCCGCCCGGCGGAGGATGCCCACCTGAGGGGCCGCCAGCCCCATGCCGTTGGCCTGGGTCAGGGTCTCCTTCAGGTCGTCCAGCAGATCGGCCAGCTTGTCATCAAACCGGGTGACGGGGTGGCACACCTTATTCAGCGCGGGGTCGTCCTGGGTCAAAATCGTCCTGATTGCCATACTTCCTTCTCCTTTGGGCTTATTCTCAATTATGATAGGGGTCCGCGTCCGCGTAGACGGAGACGCCCCGGTTTTCCTTATCCCGGTGGGCCGCCTGGAGGAGGTAGGCCAGCAGGGCCCGGAACTCCTTCCCCGGCTGTCCGGTGAGGGTGAGGCGGTAGCGATAGCGGTTGTTCACCTTGGCCACGGCGGCGGGGGCGGGACCGAGGAGCTGCCACTGGCCGGGAATTTTGGGCAGGTCCTGCTCCAGACAGCGGCGCAGGCGGGAACAGCACCGCAGCACCGCTCCCTCCTCCAGGCCGGAGGCGGTAATCACCACATGCCGGGCAAAGGGCGGGTCGTTCCGCAGCCGGCGCAGCTCGATTTCCCGCTCATAGAAGCCGTCGTAATCCTGAAGGGCGGCACAGCGGATCACGTCGTTTTTGGGGGTGAAGGTCTGGATCACCGCCCGGCCCTGCTTCTCCCCCCGGCCCGCCCGGCCCACCACCTGGGTCAGGAGGGAAAAGGTCCGCTCCCCCGCCCGGAAGTCGTCCACATAGAGGGACAGGTCGGGGGCCACCACCCCCACCAGGGTGACATTTTCAAAATCCAGCCCCTTGGCCACCATCTGGGTGCCCACCAGCACAGGGATGCGCTCCCTGCGAAAGCGGTCCAGCAGTTCCTCGTGGGGGTGGGCAGCGGAGACGGTATCCGTATCCATCCGCAGCACCTCCGCCCAGGGGAACAGGTCCCGCAGTTCCTCCTCCACCCGCTGGGTGCCGGTGCCCACAAAATTGAGCAGTCCGCCGCAGGCGGGGCACGCCGGGGGCAGGGGCTGGGAGTGGCCGCAGTGGTGGCACATAAGGCGGTTGTTGGCCGAGTGGTAGGTCAGCTTTACTGAGCACCGGGGGCACTCGGGCACCTCCCCGCACTCCCCGCAGGACACCATCCGGCTGGCCCCCCGGCGGTTCAGGAACAGGATGGCCTGCTCCTCCCGCTTAAAGTTCTCCGCCAGCTCCTCCCGCAGGACGGAGCTGATGGCCCCGGCATTGCCCTGGCGCAGCTCCTCCTTCAGGTCCACCACCAGCACCTGAGGCAGGGCCTTCCGGTTGTAGCGTGTTTTCAGCTGAAACAGCCCGATCTGGCCCTCCTTTGCCTGATACATGGTCTCCACCGACGGGGTAGCCGAGCCCAGCACCAGCAGGGCCCGATTCTGAACACAGCGGTATTTGGCCACATCCCGGGCGTGGTAGCGGGGGACGTTTTCCGATTTGTAGCTGCCCTCCTGCTCCTCGTCCAGAATGATGAGACCCAGATTGTCCAGGGGGGCAAAGACGGCCGAGCGGGTGCCAATCACCACCGGGGCCTCCCCCCGGCGGGCCCGCTTCCACTCGTCGTACCGCTCCCCCGTGCGCAGCGAGCTGTGGAGCACCGCAACCTGTCTGCCGAAGTGGGCGGCAAAGATCCGCAGCAGCTGGGGGGTGAGGACGATCTCGGGCACCAGCACCAGGGCGGTGCGTCCCCGGGCCAGGGTCTCCTGAATCAGGCGGATGTAGACCTGGGTCTTGCCGCTGCCCGTCACACCGTAGAGCAGGGCAGCGGCGGGCTTCCCCTGTCGGGCCAGGGCGTCCAGCCCCTCAAAGGCCGCCTGCTGCTCTTTATTGAGCACCGGGGGCTCCGCCGGGGCCACGTCCTCCAGGGGAATCCGGCGCAGCACCTCCTGCTTCTCCAGCGTGAGGATGCCGCTTTTTTCCAGGGATTTCAAGGTGGAGGCGGAGGCCCCGGTGAAGTAGCACAGGTCCTTCACCGATGCGGCGCCCAGGGCGCACAGCAGCTCGGTCACGGCGTACCGCAGGGGGGCGGACTTCCGTCTGGAGGCCACCATGGCCATGGCGTCCTCCGCCGGGACAGCCAGCACCGCCAGCTTCTCCTTCTTATCCCCCACCGCCCGCTGAGCGGCGGTCTCCAGGGCGGTCACCCCGGCCTCGGTGAGCCGGCGGATGGCGGGGTTGGGGTCTCTGGCCCCGAAGGCCAGGCGTATCTGCTCCATATCCCCCTTGCCGCCCCAGCTCCAAAGCAGGTCCAGCAGCTGGACGGCGGCGGGGGAGCCCTCGGCGGCCCGGTAGGCCCGCTCCCGGTCCACCCCCGGCCGGACGGCCACCTGGTCCCGCAGGGAGAAATACAGCCCTGCGGGCAGCATGGCCTTTACACAGTCGTAAACGGTGCAGAAGCAGCGTTCCCGCATCCACAGGGCCAGCTGGATGGCTCTGGCGTCCAGCACCGGCTGGTCGTCCAGCACCGCCTGAATCAGCTTCAGCGACTCCCCTGCCGAGGGGGCCTCATACAGGGAGAGCACCAGCCCGTCCGACCCCCGGTTGCCCGCGGCGAAGGGCACCAGCACCCGCATCCCGGGCTCCAGCCGCCCCTCCAGCTCCCGGGGCACCAGGTAGTCGTAGGGCTTGTCAATGGCGTACACCGCCCTGGCGACGGCCACCTTTGCGATTTTTCTGCCCAAGGGCCATCACCCCCTTTTTGTCCCCTCCCAAGGGAAAACGGCCACGACAAGTCGCAGCCCTACAAAATTTCTGTGTAGGGACACGACTTGTCGTGTCCATTCCAATCCGAATGGCGGCGGACCGGCCTTCAGCCCTCCGCCTGCTCCGGTTCGCCGGCCCTGTTGTCCAGCTCGCCTCTGGCCACGGCCTGGATGGCGATGCTCACCGGCTTTTCATCCAGGGGTTCGCCGGCCATCTCGGCCTCCCGGGCGATGCGGCGGGCCTTGCAGGCCACCACGTTTACCAGCTCATAGCGGCTGGGCACTTTTTCCAGCAGATCCTTCATTGCGGGTTCCAGCATCATAATAAAAACTCCTTATTCCTGTTATCGTCACGCCCCAGAGGCATGTCACGCACCTCTGTCTGGCGCTCCTTCTATTGTTACGCAAACTGGGTCAGAATAGACTTTCGGTTTTCCACTCTGCACTCGGCTGCGGTGAGAACGGCCTCAATCTCCGCCACCGCCCCCGACACCTTGTCGTTAATGACCAGGTAGTCGTAGTTGGGAATCTCCCGGAACTCCACCCTGGCCTTCTCCAGCCGGCCGGCAATTACATCCTCGCCGTCGGTGCCCCGGCGGTGGAGGCGGCGGGACAGCTCCTCGAAGGAGGGGGGGATGATGAAGATGAACAGTGCTCCGGGGCACCGCGCACGCACCTTGGCCGCCCCCTGGACCTCGATGTCCAGCAGCACATCCACGCCGGCGTCCAGCTTGTCCTGAATGGCCTTCAGCGAGGTGCCGTAGTAGTTGCTCACATACTCTGCGTACTCCAGCAGCTCGCCGGCGGCGATCATCCGCTCAAACTCCGCCCGGTCCACAAAGTTGTAATTCACCCCGTCCTGCTCCCCCACCCGGGGCTGCCGGGTGGTGTAAGACACGGAAAAATAAATGTTGTCCCGCTGGCTGAGCAGCTCGGCGATTACGGTGCTCTTGCCCACGCCCGACGGTCCGGACAGCACAATCAGCTGGCCCTTTTCCTTTTTCATGGCTTCTCCTCCCCGCTGTCCGGCTCCCTGCCCTCCAGGCGGCCGGCGATGACCTCCGGCGCCAGGGCGGACAACACCACATGGTCGTTGTCCATTATCAGGACCGCTCTGGTTTTGTGCCCGTAGGTGGCGTCAATGAGAATCCCCCGCTCCCTGGCCTCCTGGGCCATGCGCTTTATGGGGGCGGAGTCCGGGCTGACCACCGCCACCAGCCTGCCGGCGGATACCAGACTGCCAAAGCCGATGTTGATGAGCTTCAATCTATTCCCTCCCGCCATTCTTGTCCTGTAGGGCGCGCCGACCTCGGCGCGCCGTTTTTCCGGTCTCCATATTTTCGGCGTGCCGAGTCGTCACGCCCTACAAACTGATTCTATTCGATATTCTGCACCTGCTCCCGAATCTTCTCAATCTCCGCCTTGATGTCTACCACCTGGGCGGAAATCTCGATATCGCTGCACTTGGAGCCGATAGTGTTGGCCTCCCGGTTAAACTCCTGAATGAGGAAGTCCAGCTTCCGGCCGGTGGCCCCTCCCTTGGAGAGCATCTCCCGAAGCTGGCCGATGTGGCTGCGCAGGCGGACGGTCTCCTCGTCCACCGCCACCTTGTCCGCGAAAATGGCCGCCTCGGTGAGGATGCGGGCGGGGTCCAGCTGGGTGTTGGACAGCACCTCATTCATCCGGGCCTCCAGCTTGGCCCGGTACTCGGCCACCGTCTGGGGGGAGCGCTGCTCCACCAGGGTCACCTTCTCCTCGATGGTTGCGGCCCGGGACAGGATATCCTCCTTCAGCCGCTCCCCCTCCCGGGTGCGCATCTGGTCGAAGTCGGCCAAGGCCCGGTCCAGCACGGAGCAGATATCCCTGGCCATCTGTTCCACGTCCTCCTCCGCCTTCTCGGCCAGCAGGACCTCCGGAAAGCGGGACAGCAGGGACACGGATATCTCCCCCGACAGGCCGTAGTCCTCTGAGAGCTGTTTCAGGGCCTGGTAGTAGCCGTCGGCCACCGGCCGGTTTACCGACACCTGCACCTTATCGGCGCCGGCGCTGTCCAGGGTGACAAATACATCCACCTTTCCCCGTGAGATCACGCCCTGCACCCGGCTTTTGATGCCGTCCTCCGCAAAGAGGTACAGCCGGGGAATGCGGACGTTGCAGTCCAGATAGCGGTTATTTACGGAGCGCAGCTCCACAGTTATGGTACAGCCGTTGAAGATTTCCTCTGCCCGGCCGTACCCGGTCATGCTTTTGACCATGTTATTCACTCCTTAATGTCCTTTCGCGCGGTACAGACGGGTGCGCAAAAGGGTAATAAGTTGGGATAAGCCAATGTCATAACAGATAAAAACCATGCCACCCAGAACATAGACCAGCACAGCATTGCTGGCCAGCCACGCCGGGGCTTCGGGCAGAAACAGCTCCTGAAACACAAACCAGAACAGGGTAAGGGTCATTTCAAACCAGCACAGCTTCAGCCCCCACTCCACCGCCCGGCGGTCCAGCGTTTCGATGCGGCCCTTTATCACCGGATACAGCCCCAAAAAGGCCAGAAACAGCAGGGCCACCCCTTTGTCGGGCAGCATAAAAAGGCCAAGCAGAGATGCGGCCGCCCAGCACAGGCAGCCCGCAGTCCGCCCGGCGCAGAGGGTGGCTGCCATGGGGAACAGTCCGGCGGCGGCGGTAAGGCCGATCCGGCCCGAGGGGGCCACGCAGGCCAGCCACAGGACCACCAGACTGCCCGCCGCCATCACTCCGCCCAGCGCCGTACTGGCGCTCTGTTTTCCATCCCGCCCGGCCATTTAACAGCGGCCTCCCCCACACAGGCAGTTGAGGCACATCATGGTGGTACAGCAGTCCATGGCGTCCATCCCCGTGGTGTAGCCCGCGGGGCGGTAGCCACCCATGGTCCCCCGCTGCATCACGGACAGGGCCTGGCGGTACTCCATGTTGTTAGGCTCCATCTGTACGGCCCGGACATAGTTCTGCATGGCCTCGTCCATCCAGCCCTTCCGGTAGGCGATGCTGCCCGACAGGAAGTACCACTCCCCGTTCTTCTGGCCCACCTCGTAGAGCAGCTGCTCCGCCTGGTTCAGGTCGCCCATGTTGATCAGATTGCGGATGCGGGCATAGGCGGGGTCACCGGAGGAGTAGCTCCTCTGCTGGTAGCCGCCATAGCCCCCCGGGGAGCTCCCCGAATAGCCCCCCGACCGCTGCTTGGTGATGGTGTCGTAGGCCTCGTTGATCTCCTTCATCTTCTCCTCGGCCAGGTCGGCCAGGGGGTTGTTCTGATAGTTGTCGGGGTGATATTTTCGGGCCAGCTCCCGATAAGCCTTTTTCACCTCGTCGTCGCTGGCGTTCTGACTCACGCCCAAAACGCTGTACGGGTCTCTCATGTGTCGTTTCTCCAAATCTTTTGTTTTTTTATGTGGCGCCAGGTCCCATCAAACACGGCCCTCTCCACAAGAGGCAGGCCGAGGTATACAATATTTTCCAGCAGAGCCGTCCGGCAGCCGAAGTCCCCCAGCTGGAGGGCGGCGCCCATCTGGGCCAGGGAGTTGTCCATGGTCAGCCGCAGGGCCCCGTCGTCCCCAGCCGGGCCGTAGCGGGCGGCCACCGGGTTGTACCGGCCGGACTGCCTGTCCTCCTCCAGATCGTCCCGGGCGTCGGCCAGGTAAATCCATCGGCCCAGGTGGTACAGCAACTGGGCCAGCACCCGCCCCCGCTCCCCCTCCCGGGGGGCGGCCGACTGGAGCAGCCTGGCAAAGGTGTCCGCCGTCCGGTCCAGCGAGGGGCAGCCCTCCCGCTCCAGAGCGGACAGCTCGGCCAGACAGTCCCGTACCATCCCGTCAAAGGCGGAGCAGCGCCGGGCGGCCTTTCGATAGGCGGGCCGCAGCAGCAGGGACAGTGCCCGGGCGGGCAGGCCCTTTACCGGGCCCTCGTCCTGCACCCCGTCCCGCAGCTTCCACCAGGCCAGAATCACGCTCTCGTCGGCGGCCAGCTCCAGGGCGGGACTGTCGGGACACATGGGCAGCTTCCGCAGGGGGTTGGCGTGGCACCGGCCCCGGCAGGGGGTGAAGCCCTCCTCCGGCTCCCACAGCAGCAGGGCGAGAAAGGTAAAATCAAAGTTGAGAAGCATGGGGGCAATCAGGCCATACCGCCGCCGGAGACAGCGGCACAGGCCGCAGTAGGTCGCCCGGTACAGGTCGAAATCCTTACATTTCAGCTCCGGCCGGAAGGGGCGCACATAGCCGAACATCCCTTACCCCCGCCGCAGCTGCTTCAGGATGGCAAACTCCGGGGCGGCGCTCCGGGTGATGGCCCGGTTCATGAGGAAGGCGGGGATAAAGCCGGCAGCCAGCCCCAGAAGGGCTGTTACCATGGCGGTCAGCTCACTGAGATGGAGCAGATTCGTCCCCAGAGCGTAGCCCACCCCCAGCCCCACACAGGGCAGGAGGAACACCGCCACCGAGGGGCTGATGTTGTGTCCGTCGGAGGGCTCCACCTCCACAAAGTCGCCGGGTTTGGCCCCGATGCCGTTTGTGGCCAGGGCCAGAATCTCCTGGGGCGGCTTGGCCGAGCAGCCGGCGCAGGCCCCGTCGCAGTGCAGGCCGCACTCCATCTGCCGCAGAAGGGACACCTCGGCCACTCCCTCCCGGACAATTTTCTTTACAATCGCGTTTTGAACCATAATATTCCCCGCTTATCTGCTGATATTAACCGAAATGCTGTATTCTCCGATCACGCCCACCGTGCTGGTACCGTCCAGATAGACATGGGCGCGCACCTGCTGGGTGCCCTCGGTGGTCACATCGGACAGGTTGGCCACAACGCGTATCTGGCTGGCGTCAATGTTCGCCAGCTCCTCCGCCGGCCCCCGGACTGTTATCAGAACGCTCTGGGTCACCACATCTACGGTGTAGCCGTCTGGCTTGTTGGTGGTGCGGATATTGGACACAACGAAGACCTCGGTGTCCAGCCCCTCCACCGTCACCTTGACAGTGGCCGTGGTCAGGCCGCTCTCATTGGTCAGGCTGGGATCCAGGGTGATGGGCCGGGTAAAGGAATTGGTGCCCACCACATCGGATAGATTAATAGAGCCCAGCGAAATCTCCTCCAGCCCCTCCAGGTCGGCCTCGGAGCCGGAGACCACAATGGTCCGGGGATCAATGCCCCACACGGCATCATCCCCGGTGGCGCCGCCGCCGGGCAGAAGGTTGACAGTGAGGGGCACTTCCTTCATCATTACCACCGGCACCACCACGTAGGCGGTCTCGGCGCTGAAGGTAAGCTCCAGATCGGTCAGGGGCTTGCCCTGCTTGTCCAGAGGGGTCAGGGGCAGGTCGCCGGCAAAGCGCTCGCTCAGCTCCTCGGTTTTGAGAATGGCCACAACCTTGTCCACCTGGTTCACCTGCTCCACCGGGCCGCTGACCACCACCTTCTCCGGTTCAATGGCGGGGGTGCCCATCTGATAGACGCCGGCCACCTTTCCCTCCAGCTTGAACTGAATGTCGAAGGTTTTGCTGTACAGCTTTTCCACTTTTACGGTGACGGTGGTCCGCAGGGCGGTCAGGTCGTCAGTATTAACGCCCTCCGGCCATACCTCCCGCCAGCGCAGGGTATTTTCCCCCTCCACACAGCTGGACACATCCACCCGCACATACAGACCGCTCCGGTTGCGCAGCAGGTTGGTCCGGGCGCTGGTGGGGCCCTCTACCCGCAGCTCCACCACCTGGGGGGATATCTCCGAGATGGCCAGGCCCTGGCTGGCCAGCACATTAGCGCCTGTGACCTCCACCCGCACGTTGTGGATATTGGTGACCCCGTTGGGGTCCACAGCGGCCCGTACATAGAACCAGAAGATGATTGCCAGCAGAATCGACAGTAAAATGTAGACCCACCGGCTCTCCTTCAGCCGTGCCATCATAGCTGGCCGCCCTCCTCTCGCTTGCCTCCGCCCAGCAGCATCCCCACCAGGGGGAGCTGGCCATTCTTCTTCTCCCCCTGCTTGTCGTTGAGAAGCTCGTTGCGCAGCAGGCGCTCCAGGGTCTCGGGGGCCAGGTGCCGCTTGAGCATTCCGCCCACGGCGGCGGAGATGGAGCCCGTCTCCTCCGAGACGATTACCACCACGGCGTCGGAGTGCTCGCTCATACCGATGCCCGCCCTGTGGCGCATCCCCAGGTCCCGGCTCAGGTTCACGTTGCCCGACAGGGGGAGCATACAGCCCGCCCCCACAATCCGGCCGTCCCGGACGATAACCGCCCCGTCGTGGAGGGGGGCCTTGTTCCAGAATATATTCTTCAAAAGCTCGCTGGACACACTGCAGTCCAGGGCGGTACCCGTTTTAATCACGTCGTCCAGCAGGTTCTGCCGCTCAAAGACCATCAAGGCCCCCACCTTGTCCCGGGACAGGTCGGTGTAGGCCTCGGTGGTCTGGAGGATAGCGGTCTCCACCTCCTGCCCCGCCTCCTTGGTGGAGGCGAAAACAAGGCCCAGCCGGCCGCTGCCCATCCGCTCCAGAAAGCGGCGAATCTCCGGCTGAAAGAGGACCGCCAGCACCACAATGCCCCACTGCACCACCCGGTCCAGCAGCCAGCTGGTGGCGGTAAGTCCCAGGAAGTTGGAGGAGGAAAGCGCCATTGCCAGCCCCAGAATCAGCAGACCCCGGAGCACCCGGCCCGAGCTGGTTTTACGCAGCATCCACAGCAGCTTGTAGATGACAAAGGACAGGATGGCAATATCCAGAATATCTGTCAGCTGGAGCTGAAGCAGAGGAAAATTGGACTGTAAAAATATCTGTATGTTGTGAAACGGCTCTGCCACAGGTCCCACCTCATCTTTTATCCACGGAGCGCAAAATACTTCATCATCGTATTATACGATATTTCCAAAGGTTTGGCAACCATAAAGACAAATTCCCCCGTGAAAATTTTAGGAACTGTCTCCGGCGGCAAATGAGGGCGGCTGTCAGCCGCCCCCATTCCGGCAGGTCGCGCTCAGGCCCCCGCAATCTCCCCCAGGGTCCGGAGGAACTGGCCAATTTCCCGCTCGGTGTTAAAGGCGGAGACGCTGGCCCGCAGGGCGCCCGTCTCCAGGGTGCCCACCGTCTCGTGGGCCAGGGGGGCGCAGTGGAGCCCGGCCCGGAGGGCGATTCCCCGGCCGCCCAGGGCCTCCCCCACCTCCTCGCAGTCCCGGCCCTTCACGCAGAAGGAGAGCACCCCGCTCTGGACCGCCGGGTCCTCCGCCTGGAAGGCGGTCACACCGGAGATGGCACGCAGGCCCTTTCCCATGCTTCGGATAAGCCCGGCCTCCTGGGCGGCGATATTCTCCACCCCCAGGTTGTTTACATAGCGCAGGCCCTCCAGCAGGCCGGCGATGCCGGCCACGTTGTGCGTGCCCGCCTCCAGGCGGTCGGGCAGGAAGTCGGGCATGGACTGCCGGCGGGACTCGCTGCCCGTGCCCCCCTCCAGCAGGGGAGCGGGGTCAACGCCGCACAGCAGCAGGCCGGTACCCTGGGGGCCGTACAGCCCCTTGTGGCCCGGCATGGCGATGAATGCCGCCCCCAGCCCGGTGAAATCCACCGGCACGCAGCCCGCCGACTGGGAGGCGTCGATAATCAGCGGCACCCCCCGCACCCGGCACAGGGCGGCGATGCCCTCGATGGGCAGGATAAAGCCGAATACGTTGGAGACATGGGTGCATACCGCCAGGTCCGCCCCCTTGTCCAGCTCCCGGCGGAAGGCGGCCAGCACCGCCCCCTGGTCAAAGAGCGGCCCCCGGGCCACCCGGATATCCGCCTTCAGCGCGTGGAGGGGACGGGTGACAGCGTTGTGCTCATAGCCGGAGATCACCACCCGGCTGCCCGGGCTGGCCAGAGTCTTGATGGCGATGTTCAGCCCGTGGGTGGCGTTGAAGGTGAACACCACCCGCTCCGGGTCCTTCACATGAAACAGTTGGGCGGCCTCCTCCCGGCAGGCGAAGGCCTTTTCTGCCGCTGCCATGGCGGGCCAGTGCCCTCCCCGCCCCGGGCTGGCCAGGTGGTTGATGGCCCAGGCGGTGGCCGTCGCCACGGCGGCGGGCTTCTGCATGGTGGTGGCGGCGCTGTCCAGATAAATCACAGGGCCACCTCCTGATAGCTGCCGTCCCCGGCGGTGATATACACCCGCTTGGGGGTAAGCCCCACCCGCTGGAGGATGCGCAGCGAGTCGGGCAGATTGCGCTGGGATATTTTTACCGAGTGGCTGCACCCCTCGCCGGAGATGCTCTTAGGGGAGCGCAGCACCCGGGCGGTGATCCCCGCCCGCTCCAGCGCCGCGGCGGTGCGCTGGGCGTAGGTCAGTGAGCGGCATACGATTAAATAATAGAGCATGGCATAGTTTCCTTTCTGGGGGGAAATCCATCCGCCCCGCAGAAATAGCCGGGAGGGGAACTTCCGTTCCCCTCTCGCATCAGTCTATGCCGTTGTCCCCGCGGTTGACACTCTCCCAACAGGGGCAGAGCCCCCGCACCATATCCCAAAATCATTCAGTGGCGGGGGGCACCTCCAGGGTGAACCGGCCCAGCTTGCTCCCCCGGTACTCGTCCAGCAGGACACGGGCCATGCGCTCGGTGTCCAGCTCATTGCCGGAGACGCGCATCCCCCGGCGCGCGGCGCAGGCCTGAAGGAGACGGTAGCCCCAGGCTACGTCGTTCTCCCCCTCCTCCCGCCCGGGGACTTCGGTGAGCTTGTAGCCGTCCATCAGCGCCTGGGGGTAGCGCTCCCCCAGCAGGGCCATGAAGTGGCAGCCCAGGGTCTCCACGTCCATAATCTCGTCCTTCACCGCCCCGGTAAAGGCCAAGTTCATGCCGGTGACCTCGTCCTCAAACTTGGGCCAGAGGATGCCAGGGGTGTCCAGCAGGTCCAGCCCCTGGTCCACGTGGACCCACTGCTTGCCCCGGGTGACGCCGGGGCGGTCGCTGGCCTTGGCCGATTTCTTTTTGGCCACCTTGTTGATAAAGGTGGACTTGCCCACGTTGGGCACCCCCACCACCATGGCCCGGACCGGACGGCCCACCTGGCCCTTCTCCCGCCATTTGGCGATCTGGTCGCGGAGCACTCCCTGGACCACCGCGGAAAACTGGTTGATCCCCCGGCCGGACCGGGCGTCGGTCTCCAGCACGGAGTGGCCCTGTCCCCGGAAGCAGGCCCCCCAGGCCTTGTTCTGGGCGGGGTCGGCCTGGTCCGACCGGTTGAGGACAATCAAGCGGGGCTTGCCGGCGCAGATGGCGTCGATGTCCGGGTTGCGGCTGGAGGCCGGGATGCGGGCGTCGATGATCTCCACCACCACGTCCACCAGCTTCAGGTCGGCCTCGATCTGCCGCCGGGTCTTGGTCATGTGGCCGGGATACCATTGGATGTTCATAGGAGACCTCCTGAAATTCAGAAATTTGTAAGAAACCTGTCCGCTTTTTTGTAAGAAATATCTGGTATCCTTCCGGTATCCGCTACAGAAAGGAACCTGATTGATTATGAGCTTTTTTGCACTGAAAACCGTCGCCCTGCTATCCATGCTGTGGGACCATGCGACTTATGTCTGGCCTCTGGACCTGCCTTTTGCCGCAGACTACATCGGCCGCATCGCCGCTCCCATCTTTCTATTCTCCATCGCCAACGGCTACCGGCACACCCGGAATTTGAAACGGTACGCCCTGCGGCTGCTGGTCTTCGCCTGTCTGGCGGAGTACCCCTATTATCTCCTGTTCGGCTTCCACGGCAACATCATGTTTACTCTGCTGCTGGGCCTGCTCACCCTAAAGCTCATGGACTGGGGCAACGGGAAGCGGGCCGGGCTGGGGTATCTACTGGCCGCCGGGGTGATAATTGCCGCTGAACATTTCGCGCTTGCCGAGGGCAAAGGGCGCTACATCCTGTTCATCCTCACCTTTTATCTTACGGACCACTGGCCCATCCGAAAAAAGGCCCTGCTGTGGCTGTTTCTCATGCCCCTGTCCCGGTACAGGCTGATTTGGATGTTTTTCTCGGAACAGCTCACCTGGCGGTGGTTCCATATGCTGTGCATCAACGCCCTGGGCCCCCTGCTGGGGGTGGCGTTCACCTTCTGCTACAACGGCAAAAGGGGCCTTGCCTTTCCGGGGGACAAATACCTGTGGTACGTCTTTTACCCCGCCCATCTGCTGGTGCTGGGGCTGGTCAACGCCAAAATACAGGGCCTATGGTAGGCGGAGATAGACCCCCTCCGGCTCTACCCTGTCCACCGACATACCCATCAGCATGGCGAAATCCTCGACGGTGACCCAGTAAAAGTACTCCGCGCCGGTGTGGGTGCCGGACCGCTCGTGATAGCACCGGATTGGCAGCTTTTGGCCGTTTTTCCAAAAGGTCAGGCTGTTCCGCCCCCGCTGGACCTGAAAGCGGTCCGGTCCGATCTGATAGGCGGTGGTCTGGTCCTCCATGGAGATTTTATACCGGGCGTCCGGGTAATAGGCCTTTATAATCTCCCGCTGCAGATGGTCCTCCACCCCGCCGTTATAGCTTATTTTGATGCCAAAGCCCACAGGGGCGTAATACCGCCCGTCCTCCAGACTGTAGAGAAAGCGTATCTCATACCGGCTGGACACATAGGGCTCCCCATTGATATACAGGGCCCGGATAAACTTCTGGGGAATAGCGTCCAGCCGCGCCTGACACAGCGCCACATTCTTCGTCAGCCCCATGTCCGCCGCCGCCTTGAAATTCAGATACAGCCGCCGCCGGGTCCAGGAAGGGTCCCAGTCCCCCCGCCGCTTGATGGCGTCGCGCTGCCGCTCCCCGTAACGGGTCCAGAGCGCCAGCTCGCAGGAGAGCCACCTCAGCTTTTTCCGGGGGATGTAGTCCTCCAAAAGGGCGTACAGCTCCCCCAGAGCGTCCACCCCGGCGTCCAGGTCCTCCATGGCGGCAACATCATTGCAAATGCTGATGCCGCACCCCCCGTCAATCCTTACCCCATACCTCTCCCCGATCTCTCCAATCTCTCCGGAGAAATGCTGAAAGAGCTGTTCGCAGTAGTCGTCATGAGACATGGCGGATTTTCCGGCGAAGAAAAAGTTGCCCGACTGGTAGCTCTCACAGGTAAATTGGATATCCCTGTAAGCTATGGTAAAGATTTTGAATTTGTAGCCCTTGGACCGCGCGCCGGTCTCCACGCTGAGGACGGACGCGCCGGGCAGGGCCTCCCTCAGTCCGGCCTCCACCTCCCGCCTGGTCTTCAGCTTCGCCGCGGTGGCCAGCATAAAAACGCCCCTGGCGATGTCCGCCAGCGCGATGCCGCCCCGTTCTTTCTTTCTGGCCACACCGCTCCTCCTCCCCGCGCCGTTCTCTCAATTTAATCAACAGCAAGAGGTAATTTAAGAAAAAGGAGCGGCAAAGCCGCTCCTTTTTTTGAATCACAGCAGTTCCTTGACCTTGGCGGCCTTGCCCACGCGGTCGCGCAGGTAGTACAGCTTGGCGCGGCGCACCTTGCCCCGGCGGACCACCTCTACCTTCTCCACGGAAGGAGCATGGAGAGGGAACACCTTCTCTACGCCGATGCCGTAGGAGATGCGGCGGACAGTGAAGCTCTCCTCGATGCCGCCGTGCTTCTTGGCGATGACGGTGCCCTCGAAGACCTGGATACGCTCACGGTTGCCCTCTTTTACCCGCAGATGGACGCGGACGGTATCGCCGATGTTCACCTTGGGGGGTTCGGCCTTTTTGTACTTCTCGGTAAATGCTTTCATCAGATCCATGAAAATTTCCTCCTGTTGTATAGGCGTTCATTCCGGCTTTTTTCTCTCTGGAGACACCGCAGAGGACCGCCCGTTATTCAGACCAAAACAGTTTACCACAGGAGTTTCCAGATTGCAAGGATTTTTTACACCGATTTGTAAACTTCTCTGTGAACCTCCGACAGGCGCACCTCCACCTTCGGGAAGGCCTCGGACAGCCACTGAACCATAGGACCGCACACCACGTTTTCCGTGGGGAAGTGGCCGGCGTCCAGCAGGTTGAGTCCCAGGGCCTTGGCGTCCAGGAACTGGTTGTATTTCAGGTCAGAGGTGACGAAGGTGTCGCAGCCCTGGGCAATGACGTCCTCCAGCATGGAGCCGCAGGCGCCGCCTCCAACCGCCACCCTCTGGACCGGCCTTCCACCGTCCACAAAGCGGACGTTGGAGGAGCCCAGCTTTTCCTTGACAAAGGCGGCGTACTCCCTGGCGGACAGTCCCGGCTGGTGGACAGTCCCTATCCGGCCGATGCCGTAGGGACGGCCCTGGGCGTCCACACCCTCCTGGCACAGCTGGCTGACGTCCGTCAGCTCCAGCGCCTCGGCCAGGCAGTCGTTGACCCCGCCCAGGGCGGCGTCCAGGTTGGTGTGGGCGCAGATGGCGGCGATTTTTTGCTCCGCCAGCGCCAGCAGAACCTGTCCGGTGAGAGTCTCATCCGTGACCGACTTCACCGGGTTAAAGATAACCGGGTGGTGGGCCACAATCAGCTCCGCACCCAGCTGGGCCGCCTCCTCCGCCACCTCTCCGGTGATATCCAGGGCCACCAGAATCTTCCTGACCGCCCGGTCCCTCCGGCCCACCAGAAAGCCGGCGTTGTCAAACCCCTCCTGAATATCGAAGGGGGCGACGGAGTTGATAAACTCATAAATTTCCTTTACTGTTGCCACAGTTCCCACTCCTCTTTCATGTCAATGAGGCCGTTGAGGACCTCTTCCAGCTCATGCTTTCGGACGGACACGCCCTCGCCCCTGGCCTGGGCCATCCCCTCCAGCGCCCGGCGGACCCGGGCGGCCCACATATCCAGCCAGCCCCCCCGCAGGGGATCATGGTTATTTTTTCCCGCCCACAGCTCCGCCGGGGTCAGGGGAGCCATCTCCCCCGCCCGTACCAGCAGGGCGGTGTAGAGGGTGTCCCCCTCCCGGGCCAGCCGCTCCTCCTCAATGGAAAAGCCGTTGGCCTGAAGCCAGCCCCGCAGGTCCGGGAAGGAGGACATGGGCTGCAAAATCAGAGGCACACCCCGCTCACGGACCCAGAGGGCGGCGGACAGAATGGCGGCGATGGTTTCCCCGCCCATACCGGCAATGGCCACTGCGTCCACCTCCCCGGGACAGATACCTGACAGGCCGTCGCACAGGCGGAAGGCCACATTTCCGGTCAGGCCGTACTCCCGCGCGGTGGCCCGGGCCCGGTCCAGAGGCCCCCGGCGCAGGTCGGCGGCGACCGCCCAGGGGATTTTTCCCTCCAGCAGCAGGGCGGCGGGCAGGTAGGCGTGGTCGGTGCCCACGTCGGCCAGCCGGGCCCCCGCTGGCACCAGCTCCCCCACCATCCGCAGGCGGGGAGACAGCTCCGGGGCCCTCACAGCCCCTCCCCCCGGATGGACAGATGGATGGCCTGTGCAAAATCCCGGACAGCCTGCTCCCGCTCCTCGTTCATGAAGGGCTCCCGACTGCCCCAGTCCCGGCGGCAGAAGATGCCCATGTACTCCAGGCCGCCGTGGCGGCAGAAGCGCTTAACGCCCTCCTCCCACAGGTCGGCTCCCCTCTCCGGGGGATAGCCGCAGGTCGCAATGGTGGCCACCCTCTGACAGCCCAGCAGGGCCGGACCCTTCTGTGTTCCGTAATTCTTCTTGCCAGCGTAAATGGCCCGGTCCAGCAGAGCCTTCATGGGCGGTGTGCAGAAGAATGCGTAAATTGGAGTGGCCAGAATAATTCCGTCACAGTTCACCATAGCCTGAAAAATCTCCTCAAAATCGTCCTTCTGAACACAGCCCGGCCCGTCCAGGCAGTCCTGACAGGCCTTGCACCCCAGGCAGGGGCGTATCTCCTTGTCACAGAGCCAGATCGTCTCGGCCTCCACATCCATCGCCTCGCACTCCTCCAGGAAGGGGCGCAGCAGGGCGGCGGTGTTCCCATCTCTCCGGAGGCTGCCCATCAACACGCAGAATTTCATCGTAACACCTCACGCAATCGAACGTCTGTACTTATTTTAACATAAATTCTTCCGCCTGTAAAGGGCAAAAAACAGCCGCCCTCCTGAGAGGACGGCCATTGGTTTACTTACCGATCAACGCGTTGACCTTGGCCAGCAGCTCGTTCACATCCACGCCGTGGACCATGCAGGCCCGCTCCACCGTCTCACCCTGAGAGGCGGGGCAGCCCAGGCAGTGCATACCAATGCCCATGAAGATAGGGGCGGCCTGGGGGGCGATCTTGAGAATATCGCCGATAATGGTATCTTTGGTAATGTTCATAGTACAATTCCTCCGTTTATGGTTGGGATGGAGATAGTATAACCGAAGTGCGGCTTTTTTGCAACGAATTTTTTTCTTCCATTTTGGAAAAACCAGCGTTATAATCAGGTGATTTTAAAGACAAGGATCTGATCATATGGACCAGTACACCCATCCCGCCGCTGAGCGGCTTTTTCCGGTGGCTCTGCTCACCCTCTCCGGCGGCCTTCAGGATGCCTACACCTACCTCCGCCGGGGCAAGGTCTTTGCCAACGCCCAGACGGGCAATATTGTGCTTCTGGGCCAAAGTCTGTTTGACGGGGACTGGGGCCGGGCCGCCCGTTATCTGCTCCCCGTGCTGGCCTTCGCTCTGGGGGTAGCGGCCGCGGAGGCAATCCGGGTCCGACGGCCCCGCTGGCAGCGGCGGGTACTGCTGTGGGAGATCCTACTGCTGTTTCTGGTGGGCTTTATCCCCCACTCCCTGGACCAGCTGGCCAACGCCCTGGTCTCCTTCTCCTGCGCGATGCAGGTCCAGGCCTTTCGGAAGGTGGAGGGCTTCGTCTTCGCCAGCACCATGTGCATCGGCAACCTGCGCAGCGGCATGGAGTCCCTGTGCGCCTTCCTGCGCACCGGGGACCACCAAGAGCGGCGAAAGGCCCGGCTGTACTTCTTTTTGATTTTTCTGTTCGCCCTGGGGGCGGAGGCCGGCAGCCTGGCTGCGGAGCTGCTGGACCTGCCCGCCATCTGGCTGTCCTGCGTCCTGCTGGCTGTGGGCTTTTGGCCGATGTCCCGGCCAGAATAGGGGAGGTGTTCACTTTTTATGCCGGTTCAGCGGAATACCTTTTCCAATTCCAGATAGCAGCCCTCCAGGCTGTTGACCTTGATCACATCCCCGGCCGTGCGGACGTCAGTTACCCGATAAATACCGTTTTCCAACAGCATCACCTGTACCGTTCGGTCCTCCGGGTTGACGATCCAATACTCTCCCACCCCGGCCCTCTGGTACAGATTCAGTTTTGTCAGCCTGTCATGGCGCTGGGTGGAGGGGGAAAGGATTTCAATAATCATACTGGGCGCGCCTTTGCAGCCCTGGGCGTCCAGCTTGCTGCGGTCACAGACCACGGTGATATCCGGCTCCACCACCGTATCCACATCTTCCGGCCCGTCCCCCGCCCTCTCAAACAGACGGACACCGAAGGGTGCGGCATAGACCCGGCACGGCTTCCCCTCCAAAAAGTTGGCAAGCTGCCGGTAGAGCTCCCCACTGATCTCCTGGTGCTCCCGGGACGGCGGCGCCATCATTCGAGGAACGCCGTCAATCAGTTCGATCCGTTCCTTCCCGTCCTGCTCCAGATAATCCGTATAGGTATACCGCTCCTCCTTGGGCAGAGCCATACTAATCCCTCCTGATTGTCTATTATCAGATATTATACCACAGCTTACCGGGAAATTAAAGAAAAAGTCCGCCGAAAGGCGGACTTTTTTCCTGGCTCGTTAATCAGCCCTGCTGCTCACGCATCTTGGCGAAGCAGTCGCTGCAGTAGACGGGACGGTCAGACTTGGGCTCGAAGGGAACCTTAGCCTCACCGCCGCAGGCGGCGCAGGTGGCGGTGAAATACTCACGGGGGCCACGGGCGGCGTTCTTGCGGGCGTCACGGCAGGGCTTGCAGCGCTGGGGCTCGTTCTGGAAGCCGCGCTCCGCGTAGAACTCCTGCTCACCAGCGGTAAAGGTGAACTCGTTGCCGCACTCTTTGCATACCAGGATTTTGTCTTCGTACATTGGATTTTCCCTCTCTTTGACTCTTTGCCCGGCACTTGGCCTGGGCGTGTGATATTGCGATCAGCTCTCGCTGGATACGCCGGAAGAAATTTGCAGGGCCGTTTTGCGGCGGATACGCTGGATGGCGTTGTCCACCGACTTCTGGGAGCGGCCCACCCGCTGGGCGATCTCCCCACAGGAGAGGCCGTTCAGGTACGGGGGTAATATCTGCGCTTCAAACTTGGATAATCGGCCCTTGAGCGCCTCCAGGCGCTCTCTCAGTTCCTCTCTGCCGATGACCACGTCCTCCGGGCTCTCGGCACTGGAAAACAAATATGCGTTGGTTCCGTCAAAAAGAGGGGGCTCGTAGGAAACACTGTGATTCAAAGGGGCATGCTTGCCACCCTGGGCCGCCCGGACGGCGGTAAGCAGGCGGCTGCGAATACAAATCTCCGCGAAGGTGCGAAAGGCGGCGTCCCGTTCCGGATTGAAGCTCCGGATGGCGGTAAGCAGGCCCAAAAAGCCCTCCTGGATCAGGTCTTCGCTGTCGCCCCCCGCCAAAAACAGGGGACGGGCACAGGCCCGAACCAGCCAGCCATACCGGCACACCAGTTCTGTCTCCGCACTGGAATCGCCCTGAGCTGCGCCCAGGCACAGTGCTTCATCGGATGGGTTAAGCGTTTTCTGTTCCATACTATTATCCCGGTTATTGTTTATCATAAACAAAATGTTCAGATTTGTCAAGGGTTTTCCCAAAAAAGTTTGTTGAAATTTTCCAGATCGCCCGACCGTTGCCTATTTTGCTCAAAGGCTGGGGATCAAATCGGCCAAACGCTGGGCAGTTTCCTGAGCGGTCTGCTGGGTTTTGGCCTCCACCATCACCCGCATCAGAGCCTCGGTGCCCGAGGGACGCACCAGCACCCGGCCCTCGCCGGCCAGGGCCTCCTCCTCCCGCTGGACGGCCTGGGCCAGCAGGGGGCTGGCCATGGCGGCCTTCTTTACGTCGTTATCCGCCACGGGGATGTTGATGAGCACCTGGGGATACCGGGGGCAGGCGCTGAACACCTGGCTGGCCTTTTTGCCGCTCTCCTTCAGCAGGGCCAGGATTTTCAGGGCGGTGAGCTGGCCGTCGCCGGTGGTGGCGTGCTCCAGGAAGATCATGTGCCCCGACTGCTCGCCCCCCAGGCGGTAGCCCTTCTCCACCATCCGCTCCAGTACGTTCCGGTCCCCCACGTCGGTACACTCCAGCTCTATGCCGTGCTCCTTGGCGTAGACGTGGAAGCCCAGGTTGGACATAACGGTAGCCACCACCGTGTCGCCGGGGAGCTGGCCCTTAGCTTTCATGTCCAGGCCACAGGCGGCCATAATCTGGTCGCCGTCGATGAGATTGCCCAGCTCATCCACCGCCAGACACCGGTCGGCGTCCCCGTCGAAGGCGATACCGATATCGTAGTGGCCAGCCTTGACCATAGCGGCCAGGGCATCCATGTGGGTGGAGCCGCAGTGGTCGTTGATGTTCACCCCGTCTGGATCGGCGTTGATCACGTCGGTGCGCAGCTTGGAGAAGCGGTCGAACAGCCGGGCGGCGGTGGCCGAGGCGGCTCCGTTGGCGCAGTCCACCAGGATGCGCAGGCCGCCCAGGGTGGAGTCGATGGTAGACTCCAGGTGGTCGATGTAGTCCTCAGAAGCTTTCGGGGCCGCGTAGCTCACCTTGCCAATGTCCGCCCCCGTCTTCATAGGCACGTTGTTGGAGCCGAAAAGGACGATGTCCTCGATCTTCTCCTCCAGCTCGTCGGAGAGCTTGAAGCCCTTGCCGTTGAAAATCTTGATGCCGTTGTGCTCAAAGGGGTTGTGGCTGGCCGAGATAACGATGCCCGCGTCCGCCTCCTCGTCCACCGTCACCCAGGCCACCCCGGGGGTGGGCAGGGTGCCCAGGTCCAGCACGTCTGCCCCGGCGGTACACAGCCCGGAGATCAGCGAGCCCTTGAGCAGGTCCCCCGAGATACGGGTGTCCTTGCCGATGGTCACCAGGGGCTTGCCCCCCTTCTTCTTGGCCAGCACCGTGGCCGCCGCCAACCCCACCTTGTAGGCCAGGTCCGCGTCCAGACCGGCGTTCACCACGCCGCGAATGCCGTCCGTTCCAAATAATTTGCCCATTTTGATACACCTCAACTTCCCATTGATCGGGCGGCCGAAGGCCGCCTAAAAGCCTCCCTTGCCAAAGGGAGGGGGACCGCCGGGCGCCAGCCCGGTGGTGGAGGGATTCCGTCCAAGCAGAACGTATCTTGAAAACGGAATCCCCCAGTCACCGCCTACGGCGGTGCCAGCCCCCTTTAGCAAGGGGGCCTTTTTTGCGCTCACCTGTTGACTTCCCGCTTATCGGTACGCCCCAGCAAATAATCGATGCTGACGTTGAAATATTCTGCCAACTCGTACAGGCGGGGGACGTCCGGGTAGCCCCTCCCTTGCTCATAACACTGATACCCACCATCTGACAGCCCCAGATGAACAGCTATCTCGTGCTGCTTTTTTCCATTTTCAACACGAATCGCCTTCAACCTGCGTGGAAATTTTTCCATAAATACACCTTTCCCCTCTTGACACAGAGGCAAGATAGATTTAAGATATACCTAGTTTAACTCACAGTATATTAATTTAAATTAGGGGGATTATTATGAACACACTGCCTTCTCTGTTCCTCAACGACACCATCGACGATGAAATCGAGGCGTTCTGCGCCAGCGACCCGGAATACCATAAAGCTAAACAAGGATTTTACGAAATCGCAGACCAAATTGAGAAATTGACTGATCCCAGCCTGTACGATGCCTTTGAAAAAAGCCTATGGGCCTATCTGTACCGCACCGCCGACCTCTATTATCTCTACGGATTGGGTCTGCGTCAAGAGGTTTTGCAGGCGATTGGCGCGGGCGGATAATATCCGCCCCTACCGCTTGGCCGCCGCGAAGTCGTAGGCCTCCCGGACCCAGGCCATCAGTTCGTCGTCGATCTCCTCCGCAGAGCCGATGACCAGATGGTGGGTCCACCGGCCGGGGTAGGGCTCGGAGGCCTGATCGATGCGCGGGGAGCCCTCCCGCCGGTTCAGGCCCAGGGTGATGGTGATGTAGGGGTCGGGCCGGTCCTTGGTCCTCCGTGCGGCGAGAAAGGACACAGCCCCGAACACCCGGCGGTTTTTCAGGGTGATCTGACTCTTCTGGGGCTGGATGACCACCCCCTCCAGCTCGGCCAGCAGACGGTTCTCAAAGGCCTCATACAGAGGAATGGCCTCCGGCTTCTGATCGAAAAAGAACAGGGTGTTTTGGTCCATATATCCTCCTTAAAAGCTCAGCTGATCCAACCCGCCCGGCTCGCCGGGGACGGGCAGGCCCAAATGCGCATACGCCTTGGGGGTGACGCACCGGCCCCGGGGGGTCCGGGTGAGGAAGCCCAGCTGCATCAGGTAGGGCTCGTAGACGTCCTCCAGGGTGATTGCCTCCTCGTTGATGGTGGCGGCCAGGGTGTCCAGCCCCACCGGCCCGCCCCGGTAGTTTTCCATGATGGACCGCAGCATCCGGTGGTCGATGGAGTCCAGGCCCAGGTGGTCGATCTCCAGGGCGGTGAGGGCCTCGTCGGCCACCTTTTTGGTAATCACGCCCCCCGCCCGCACCTGGGCGAAGTCCCGCACCCGGCGGAGCATCCGGTTGGCGATGCGGGGGGTGCCCCGGCTCCGGCGGGCGATCTCCATGGCGCCGTCCGCCTCGATGGGCACCTCCAGAATCCCGGCGGAGCGGGTGACGATCCAGGAAAGCTCCTCCGGGCTGTACAGCTCCAGCCGCAGGGTCACCCCGAACCGATCCCGCAGGGGGGCGGACAGCTGCCCCGCCCGGGTCGTCGCCCCGATGAGGGTGAACTTGGGCAGGTCCAGCCGGATGGAGTTGGCCGAGGGGCCCTTTCCGATGATGATGTCGATGGCGTAGTCCTCCATGGCGGGGTAGAGAATCTCCTCCACCGCCCGGTTGAGCCGGTGGATCTCGTCCACAAAGAGGATGTCGTTCTCGTTGAGATTGGTCAGCAGGGCGGCCAGGTCCCCCGCCTTCTCGATGGCGGGACCGGAGGTGATGCGCACGTTGACCCCCATCTCGTTGGCGATGATGCCGGAGAGGGTGGTCTTGCCCAGGCCCGGCGGACCGTGGAGCAGCACATGGTCCAGGGGCTCATTTCTCATCTTCGCCGCCTGGATAAAGACCTCCAGGTTACCCTTGGCCTTCTCCTGGCCGATGTACTCCTTCAGCGTCTTGGGGCGCAGGGAAAACTCTCCCTCATCCTCACGGGTCAGGGAGGTGGTTACAAGGGGCTCCAGCTCCTCGGCGTCCAGCCCGCCGCCGGAAAAATCAATGCTCAAAATGTCACTTCCTATTTGTGGATTTTATTTTTGATGTAACTATCTGGTCAATATATCCGCAAGTATCCGCAAATTGATCTCTCACCGCGCCGTTTGGAAACCGGATAACCTCTATTCCCCACGCCCGAAGCAGTTTATCCCGTTCTTCATCATACTCAACTCCGGCCTGCGTGTAATGCTGAGAACCGTCCAATTCAATGGCAATTTTGGCGCTGGCACAATAGAAATCCACGATGTATCCATCAATCACCTTTTGCCGCAAAAAGCGAACGGGATAATCTTTTAGAAAATCGTACCACAGGCGCCGTTCCTCCGGCGTCATATTTTTGCGCAGCTCTTTTGCTCTTGGTGTCAACACTGGTACATGTTTGCGTCTCACGGAATCCCCCCGCCACTTCGTGGCCCTCCCCCCTTTGGCAAGGGGGGCTTTTTTATGCGGAATGTCGCTGTTCTCCTCCAAAGGCCCCCTTGCTAAAGGGGGCTGGCACCGCCGTCAGGCGGTGACTGGGGGATTCACCACCTCTGCGCCAACTCCCGGAGAGTATCCAGAAAGGCCTCCTCGCCAAAGGTGTTGAATTTGAAAAGCATCCCCTGGCTGCCGCCGGCGGTGATGCCGGAGAGATAAATCTTGTCCCCGTCCCCCACCAAAGTGAGGGTCATGGACAGGCGGTTGCCGCCGGTCATGCTGTACCGCTCGTAGACCCGGACGGTACACCGCACGCCGAAGGTCTGGAAATAGCTCTCGTCCTCAAAGCTGGCGGACATGCTGCCGTTGAGGATGCCGTCGTGGAAGTAGCGCAGGGCTTGGTCGTAGTCGCCCTGGAGGGTACACTCAAATTTTGCCATACTTGCTCCTCTCTGCGTCCATTCGCCGTAGCTCGTCGGGCAAATGGTCAATGCCGTCTAAAATATAGAGGTCCAGAATGTAGTCGCTTTCCAGGTCCTCCCGGCGGACCTCGGGCGCGTCGGCCATGTAGTAGCCGGCCGCTCTGCCGCTCCGGTTGTCTCCGTAGACCGCCATATCACACCGACCGCGGCTCCAGCTCCCGGAACGGTACAGTTCCCCTTCCTTCCAGCTGTTCATCCCGACATGACGCAGGCGCAGGCCGAACAGCTGCCGCTCAAAGAAAATCACATAACCATATTTCCAGTCCGGGTCGCTGTCCCGGTACTCCTCATACAGGATTGCCTGCATCCGGCTCCCACGGGCAGTTTTTCGCACCGCGATTTTCAAATCATAGATGTCTTTTCCCTTCACCATCTGCTCTACATATTGGGTCATGTCCTCCGCGCTGGTGCCGCAATTCATGAGACCGTAATACTGAACGCGGATGTACCAGATGGTGACGCTCAGCAGCAATACCCCAGCCAGCACCCAGGGCCAGCGCCGTCTCTTTTTGTCCATACTTCCCCCTTATCCCTTCACCATCTTTTTCAGCGCCTGTTTGATAACCTGCTCCAGACTTTGGCCGTCCAGGTCGATGCCCTTGAGGGCCAGGTTGATCTCCCCCTGGGAGTAGCCCAGCACCGCCAGGGCGGCGGTGGCCTCGGACAGCTTGTTCTCCGGGATGACGGTCACTCCGGTGCCGCCGTAGCTTTCCCCGGCGGCGTTGATGGTCTGGCCCTTGGCCAGCTTGTCCTTCAGCTCCAGGATCACCCGCTGGGCAATCTTCTTGCCGATGCCCTGGGCACAGGTGAGGGCCTTTTCGTCCCCAGTGATGATGCTCAAAGCCAGATTCGCCGGAGTGCTGGCCGACAGGATGGACAGAGCCGCCTTGGGGCCTACGCCGGAGACGGAGATCAGCTGCTGGAACAGCCGCAGCTCCTCCGCCGTGGCGAAGCCGTAGAGCTCCATGGCGTCCTCCCGGACGTTCAGGTGGGTGAACAGCTTGCCCTTCTCCCCTTTTTTCAGCGCGGACAGGGTGTAGCTGGTGGTGCGGCAGGCGTAGCCCACCCCGCCGCAGTCGATGACAGCCAGATAGGGCTCCACATGGGCCACGGTACCGTTGAGATAGTAAAACATAACAATTACCTCGTATCGTATTTCTCCGGGTCGAAGACCCGCTCGGTGTTGAGCAGGCTGGTGGCTGACCGGGCGTGACAGATGGCGATGGCCAGCGCGTCGGCGGCGTCGTCAGGGCGGGGAATCTCCTTCATGGACAGCAGCCGCTGGGTCATGAGCATAACCTGCCGCTTGTCCGCCCCGCCGTAGCCCGCCACCGCCTGCTTCACCTGCATGGGGGTGTACTCGAAGATGGGCACCCCCAGCTTTTCCGCCGACAGCAGGATCACTCCCCTGCCATGGGCCACGGCGATGCCGGTGGTGATGTTTTTGGTAAAGAACAGCTCCTCCACCGCCATCTCGTCGGGGTGGAAGGCGTGGATGAGCTCCTCCATGTCGTCGAAAATCTGGAGAAGACGGTGGGACAGGGGGATGCCCGGCGGAGTGGTAATCACTCCGTAGCGCAGAAGGGTATTTTTCTGCCGCTCCGCCCGAATGACCCCGAAACCGATGGTGGCCACCCCGGGGTCAATGCCCAGAACAATCATATACTCCCCCCTGACTGCAATATCACAGGATAATTATAGCACACAGCAGCGGGAATGGAAAGGGTTTTGTTTGTGCGTCCGCCGCGGAGGACAAAAAGGGGCCGGCGCAGCCGCGCCGGCCTCCCGCTCATTTTTTCACGTTCTTCTGATAGATAATATTCAGCCCCTTGAGGAGCAGGTCCCGCTCCAGGCGAATCTCCCGGCGGCACAGGGGGACGATAAACTGCGCCATCCCGCCGGTGGCTACCACGGTGGTGGAAAAACCCAGCTCCTCCTCCACCCGGTCCAGCATGCCGTCCAGCATGGCGGCGGTGCCGTACATAATGCCGCTGCGCATACAGTCCACCGTATTCTTGCCAATAACCCGCTTGGGCCGGTCCAGACTGATGCCGGGGAGCTGGGCAGTGCGGGAGGTGAGGGCCTCCAGCGACACCCGCACGCCGGGGATGATGCAGCCGCCCAGGTAGGTGCTCCCCTTGCCCACCACCTCGATGGTGGTGGCGGTGCCCAGGTCCAGCAGGGTAAGGGGGGGCTCATACTCCGCCAGGGCGGCCACGGCAATGACGATCCGGTCGCTGCCCACCTGGGAGGGGTTATCCATCTGGATATTCAGTCCCGTCTTGATACCGGGCCCCACCACCATCGGCTGTTTGCCAATAACCTTTACCACACCGGTGCGCACCGAGTTGAACACCGGCGGCACCACCGAGGAGATGATGCAGTCCTCCACATCCCGGGGCTTTACGTCAAAGAGGTTCAGCATGCTCTTGATCTCCGCCCCGTACTGGTCGGAGGTTTTGATGCGGTCGGTGGCAATGCGGGCCTCAAAGGCAATGGTGCCGTCGTTGATGCCGCCGATTACAATGTTTGTGTTGCCGATGTCAATGGCTAAGAGCATCGCGCTCACCTGACTTCTCTGTTTTATTTCGGGGAACGCTTATCCCGCCGTGGCCTGAGCCCGCACATTGGGAACACGGAACAGCGCCTTGCAGATGGCGGTAACAAGAATCACCGCGCCAATGGCCTCCAACACGCCGGAGGAGCCTATCACGCCCAGCACCGCACCCAGAACCGCGTCCATGGCGATCCCTTTTGCGGCGGCGTACTCCGGGCTCAGCAGCAGGTAGATGCTCCCCATAACCAGTATGGTATTGGTCATGGCTCCCGCCGCTCCCACAATCGGCAGGGCGGCCAAATCGTTCACCTTCAGCCGCTTCAGGCCAATCCAAAGCCACCCAGCCACCACGCCGATCAGAATCCGGCACCCGAGCGCAATCCACAGGGATTTCGCCGCGCCTGCCGCGCCAAGCTCCTGGGCCGCGATGTAGGGGGACAGCGCAAAGGACAGCAGCGCGGGGCTCATGGTGTTGTTCCAGATGGAGCACAGACCAAACACACCGCCCAAAATGCCGCCGGCCATGGGGCCAAGGATAACCGCGCCCACGATAACAGGGATGTGCAGGGTGGTCCCTTTGATTACCGGCAGCGGAATCAGACCGATTCCGGACAGGTTCAGGAACAGCTGGATGGCGATGAACAGTGCCATCAGGGCAATCCATCGGGTGTCGTACCTACGGGTTTTCATATTTACATTACCTCCTGCTGCCGCTCCGCTCCAGGCGGATGCAGTGCAATATTTAAGAGGGCGAGGACGGCCCCGTCCTCTCGACCGTTCATTATACAGGATTGTGCCCCAATATGCAAGAAAAAACTTTATGGCTTTACAGTGAAAGTCTCAAACGGTATAATGGAGGAAAGGCAAAGGAGGAAACCGCCATGTTAAAGGGAAAAACCATTCTTCTCGGGGTCACAGGGGGCATTGCGGCCTACAAGGCGGCAGCGCTGGCCTCGGCGCTGGTGAAGCAGCGCGCCCATGTGGAGGTTATTATGACCGCCCACGCCACAGAATTTATCGCGCCGCTCACCTTTGAGCAGCTCACGGGGAACCGGTGCATGGTGGACACCTTCGACCGCAACTTCTCCCACCAGGTGGAACACATCGCCCTGGCCGACCGGACCGACCTGGTGCTCATCGCCCCGGCCACCGCAAATGTGTGCGGAAAACTGGCCCACGGCCTGGCGGACGACATGCTCACCACCACCGTGCTGGCCTGCACCTGCCCCAAGCTCGTCGCCCCCGCCATGAACACCAAAATGTTTGAAAACCCCGTCACCCAGGACAACCTGGATATCCTCCGCCGCTACGGCTGGGAGGTAATCGCTCCCGCCTCCGGCCGGCTGGCCTGCGGGGCGGTGGGGGCCGGCAAGCTGCCCGAGCCGGAGGTCCTCCTCCAGCATATCCTGCGCCAGACCGCCCTGCCCCATGACCTGGCGGGAAAACACGTCCTGGTCACCGCCGGCCCCACCCAGGAGGCCCTGGACCCGGTGCGGTATTTGACCAACCACTCCACCGGCAAGATGGGCTATGCCATCGCCCGGATGGCCATGCTACGGGGGGCGGATGTGGTCCTTGTCTCCGGCCCCGCCGCCGTCCCGCCGCCCCCCTTTGTGGAGGTGGTGGACGTCACCTCCGCCCAGGACATGTTTGAGGCGGTGGCCGCCCGGCAGCAGTGGGCTGACCTCATCTTCAAGGCCGCCGCCGTGGCCGACTACACCCCCGTCCAGTACGCCGACGACAAACTGAAAAAAAAGGACGCCGACCTGTCCATCCCCCTGAAACGCACTCAGGACATATTAAAGTACCTGGGCGAACACCGCCGGCCGGCACAGGTACTGTGCGGCTTCTCCATGGAGACCCGGGATATGGTGGAAAACAGCCGGGTCAAGCTGGAGAAAAAGAATCTGGATATGATTTGCGCCAACAACCTGAAGGTGGCCGGGGCTGGCTTTGGCACCGATACCAATGTGATGACCGTCATCACCCGGACAGGCTCGGAGGAGCTGCCCCTTATGTCCAAGGAGGACGCAGCCGCCCGGATTCTTGACATTGCGGCTGGATTTTTAAATAAATAGACAGATAATTTGGGCGTAAAAACCTCCGCCTCCGTAGGGCCGACTCCCCCTAACAGGGGGAGATATCGGCGAAGCCGACAGAGGGGGCAGGCTCCTTTGGAAAGGAGCTGTCAGCCGCAGGCTGACTGAGGATTGTATTTTGCCGAAGGCAAAATGTATGAAATAATCCTAATCTTAGTTTACTTCGTATGTTTTGCTCCGCAAAACGCAATCCTCCGCCCCAGTGTGCGCACTGGGGCACCTCCTTTCAAAAGGAGGCTTTTCGCGCCTTCTGTCTCGCAGCTACTTTTTTGACAAGCTGAGCGGTCCCGGAGAGCTTAACCTCTCCGGGACCGCTTTTCCTTATCCTGTCTTACGTTTGCAGAGGACATTATCCCTACAGCCCCAGGCCGCCCAGGTTCAGCCCGCCGGTAAGGGACTGCATGGTGTTGGCGGCGTCGGTGTCGGCGGCGCGCATGGCCTCGTTGACGGCGGCCACAATCATGTCCTGGAGCATTTCCACGTCCTCCGGGTCCACCGCCTCGGGGTCGATGGTCAGATTCCTCAGCTCGTGCTTTCCGTTGACCACAGCGGTGACAACACCACCGCCGGAGGCGGCCTGGTACTCCTTCTCCTGGAGCTCCTGCTGCATCCGCAGCATATCCTGCTGCATCTTCTGGGCCTGCTTGATCATGTTCATATTCATGCCGCCGCCCATGCCGGGCATTCCCCGGCCGTATCCCTTTGCCATAATAAAAACTCCTTTATGTCATAGTTATTGAAAGGTAATATTATCCAGCCCGCCGAAGGAGTCCGCCAGGTCATCCAGGGGATCCTTCTCCGCCGCCGGGGCGGCCTGCGCCGGCTCCGACGGAGGGGGCGCACCGGTGACCACCCCCACCTGGGGCTGTCCGCCGAAGACGTTAGCCGCCGCAGCCGTCAGCTTCTCCAGCACCGCCGGCTTGTTCAGCATGGAGCGGGTAAATTCGCTGTCCACCCACAGGGTCAGTTTGCCGTTTTTCCAGACGCCGCTCACCTTTGCCGGATTGTTGAGATAGGGCATCACTGTGGGGGGCACCTTTCCCCGCAGGCCCGCCGCGAAGGAGGGCCAGAAGGCGCTGTCGCCGCCGGTCTGTGCCGCCGGGGCGGGCTGGGCCGAGACCTTCGGCGGCGGACTGTCCGGGGGGGCGGCCCCTGTCGGGGACCTCTCCGGCTCGTCAAAGACATATTCCGGCTCCTCCGGGGGCTCCTCGGGAAGGGGCGGCCCCTCCTCCCAGGGAGGGAGATCCTTCGGGTCGGGGGCGGGCTCTGTCCCGCCCCGTTTGATTTCCGGAGCCCGCGGGGCGGCGTCACCCTGTTCCGCCTCCGCACGCGGGGCGGCGCGGAGGCCGTCCCCTACGGGCTCGGCCGGTATTCCCTGGGCTATTTTTTCCTCCAGCCGGGCAATCCGGGCGGACAGGCCGGCGAAGGACTCATCCAGCCCCTCATCGCTGAGACGGATCAGGCACAGCTCCACGTCGGTGCGCCGGTTGGCGCTGCGGGGCAGGTCGGCCCCGGCCGCCTGAAGCCGGGTGAGCATTTGCAGCAGCCGCTGGGCGGACAGCCGCTCCCCCAGGCGGCGCAGGGTGGCCTCGTCGTAGCCGCCGGCCATCAGGGCTCCGCCCCCCTGGGGTGCAGTTTTTCGCAAAAGCAGGTCCCGGGCCAAGGCGGACAGCTCCCCCAGCACCGAGCTCACATCCTTGCCGTTGGCGTAAAGCCGGGCCAGAGTGTCCAGCGCCCCGGCGGTATCCCGGGCGGCCAGACGCTCCATCAGGGCGGCGGTCTCCACATTGCCGGCCAGGCCCAGGGTGTCCAGAATGGCCCGCTCGTCCACAGAAGCCTTCCCTCCGGCGCACTGGTCCAGCAGAGACAGGGCGTCCCGCATGCCGCCGTCGGCCAGCCGGGCCAGCAGGGCGGACCCCTCCGGGGTGAGCGGGATGTTCTCCTGCCCGGCCACATAATCCAGCCGCTGGGCGATCCGCGTGGGCAAAATGCGCTTGAAGGCAAACTGCTGGCACCGGCTCTTGATGGTGGCGGGCACCTTGTGCAGCTCGGTGGTGGCCAGAACGAAAAGAAGATGGGCGGGGGGCTCCTCCAGAATTTTCAGCAGGGCGTTGAAGGCGGCGGTGGACAGCATGTGGACCTCGTCCACGATGTACACCCGCCTGCGGACGGCGGCGGGGGTATACACCGCCTCGTCCCGCAGGGCCCGCACCTGGTCCACCCCGTTGTTGGAGGCGGCGTCCAGCTCCAGCACATCCAGGATGGAGCCGTTCTCGATGCCTATACAGGCCGGGCAGGCGTTGCAGGGGTTACCGTCCCGGGGATTTTCGCAGTTCACCGCCCGGGCCAGAATCTTGGCGCAGGTGGTCTTGCCTGTTCCCCGGGTGCCGGTGAACAGGTAGGCGTGAGACAGCCGGCCTGACGCCACCTGACGCTTCAGGGTGTCGGTGATGTGCTCCTGGCCCACCACGTCGTCAAAGGTCCGGGGCCGCCACTTGCGGTATAACGCCTGGTACATCTGGTCACCTCCAAAAAAGCCTTCCCCTTCAGGGGAAGGTGGCATTTGCGAAGCAAATGACGGATGAGGCGTACCCGCAGGAAGCTTGTTTGCTTCGCACATTTCGCCTGCGGCGAAATACCTCATCAGTCAGCCTTCGGCTGACAGCTTCCCCTAAAGGGGAAGCCTAAAAAACCTCGGCGCAAAGCAAGACCGCACACCGGCCTTTGAAGCGCGGGACATACCCGTTACCTGGACAGCCGGCTCAAGACCAGCAACCCCACGGCACACGGGGCCATCCGCTTAGTGCTGCTCGGTTCCCCGCCTGACACGGTTCACGGCAGCCCCGTTGCGCGGGACCGGTCTATCATCACTGCTTTTCCAGGGCAGACAGTACCTCCACACGTCCGGGGGCCGGGATTCATCCCCGCTATAGCGGATTGCGGGTACAGGGCACCGCTATCTCCCCGACTAGTGCGGCCTTGCTCCGCACCGAGACGGAACAAAAGCTTTTTCTATTGTACTATACTTTTTCCAGTTTCGCAACGATTATTTTCACGAATTTTCCCGACAACACAAAAGAGCGGCCCCCCTGAGGGAGCCGCCTGTCCGCTTATTCGCTGTAGGGGTTGTTGAACGAGGCAGAACATCCTATCTCGCTGGCAAACTCCTTCCACGCTTCTTTGAATTCGTCCGTCGCAGTAAGTCCCTCTCCAATACTGATTATGACCACGTCTATCCTTATGCCGACAAACGGCTCTACGCCGATTTCCGCATACTCCTTTGTAAGCTTCCCCGACCCAGCATAGCTGACTGAACCGTCCGGATAAACAGTAACGGTGATGCCTTCGCCAAAGTCCTTCGTCCAGGTTTTCGCCGCGAAGGCTGACAAAGGGCAAGAGGGTTGGAGAAAGAATCCCATGAAAACCTCATCCGCCCCAGTGTGCGCACTGGGGCACCTTCCCCTAAAGGGGAAGGCTTTTTTTCGCACCCCTTCAGCCTTCCCCTTTAGGGGAAGGTGGCGCGGCCCAAAGGGCCGCGACGGATGAGGTCCTTCAGGGGAAGGTGGCGCGGCCCGAAGGGCCGTGACGGATGAGGTCCTTTAGGAGAAGGTGGCGCGGCCCGAAGGGCCGTGACGGATGAGGTCCTTTAGGGGAAGGTGGCTCTTGCCCTTACGGATTGGGGTAGGCGTAGACGATGGGCCGCACCTCGGGGGTGAGGGCCTCCAAGGTGTAACCGGCGTTCTGGTAGCCCTCGATGATGGCGGGCAGGGCGGCCACGGTATTGGCGTGGCTCCGGCTGTCGTGCATCAGGAGAATCACCCGGCTGGAGGTCCCCAGCTTGTCCAGGGCGTTTTGAGCCAGCGTGGCCGCGGCGGGAGGATTGCGTACGGCGTCGCCGCTCTGCCGGTTCCAGTCGAAATAGACAAAGCCCCGGCGGGTCATTTCGCTGACGATCTCCTGGTAGATATGGCCGTTATAGGCGTTGATGCTCCCCCCGGGGAAGCGGAAAATCTGAGGCGGAACGCCGGTGGCCTCCTCAATCAGAGCGTACTCCTTGGCGAAGTCGTCCAGATAGGCCTCCACCGAGTCGTAGATTGTCCGGTAGTCGTGGGTGAAGCTGTGGACCCCGATGGTGTGGCCGGCGGCCACAATATCCCGCATCCACTGCTTTGACTGTTCCGTATCCTTGCCCACCACAAAGAAGGTAGCCTTTACACCGTACTCCTCCAGAATCTTCAGCACCTCCGGGGTCCGGGCAGAGGGGCCGTCGTCAAAGGTGAGGTAGCACACCTTCTTTTTGTCCACGCTGTTCCACTCGTGGGGCCGGGCGTAGAGGTCGGGGTACAGGTCCTGATAGGCGGGAAGTTCCGGGCCGGGAGCGCCGTTCTCACCGCTGCCCGCGGCCGGGACTGCCAGCTTGTCCCCCTGGGGGCCGCTCCCCTCGGGCTCCGGCGGATACCAGATACCGCCGTCCGCCGCCGGGGGGCGCTGCTGCATCTGGTTCAGCTCCGCCTTTGCCTGCTCCAGAGAGCTCCCCAGGCCCACGGCCAGGCTGGTGGGAATCAAAACGGCCAGCACAAGTAAAATTGTGGCCGCTATTTTCCCCTGCTTTGTGAGCCGGTACCGCACCTTTTTCAGCCGGGACGGACTTTTTTTTACGGCCGGGGACCGTTCCACAGAAAGTTCTTCAGACATGGGGCCATCCTCTCCAGCGTTCGACGCGCTTCGACATTGATAGCTCTATTGTAGTCCCCTCCGCCCCCGATGGCAAGCCCTTCGCGGTGACAATTTAATGAAGATTTGGTAACAAAAAGCCCCGCCGGATGGCGGGGCCTCGGTTCGTTATTTCATCCAGTCCCACAGGGCAACTTTTTTGCCGCTGCTCTGAACGTAGAGCGCCTTGTCCTTGAAGTAATTGACCGGATCCTTCCGGGTGCTGCCTGACCGGATCTCAAAATGGAGGTGGTTGCCGGTGGACCGGCCGGTGGTGCCCACATAGCCCACCACATCCCCCTGCTTCACGGTCTGGCCCTCCTTGCAGCCGATGCGGCTCATATGGGCGTATAGGGTGCTGGTGCCGTCGCTGTGGGAGACGATCACATAGTTGCCGTAGGACCAGCTGCTGCCGGTGCCCTTGGCTGCGTGAATGACCACACCGCTCTTGGCGGCATAGATGTTGGTTCCAGAGGGGGCGGGAATATCAATGCCGGCGTGGTTGCCCGGCTTGCCGGTAACGGGGTGGATGCGCCCGCCGGCCAGAGAGGAGATGGTATTATATCCCCCCGGCAAGGGCCACAGGTATCCCGACTCGCTGGGCACATTGGCAACCTGGGCGGCATACTCCCGCTCCTTGGCCTTGATCTGGGCGTCCAGGGCCCTGGCGGCCTTGTTCAGCTCCTCCTCCATCTCCTCCAGCAGGTCCTCCTGGGCGCTGATTTCGGCAATGAGCTTGTCCACCTCGTCCTCCTGGGCCTTCAGCTCGTCCTGGGCGGCCATCTGTTGGGCCTTGGCCTCCTCCTGCTCCGCCTGGGCCTCCTCCAGAACGGTGCGGTCGTTGGCAACCTTCTCCTGGAGGGCCACCAGGCTGTCGATCACCTGGTTATCATACTGGATGATCTCCTCGATCATCATGTAGTTGTCCAGCAGTTCGGAGAAATCGCCGGAGGTGAACAGAATGGACCAGTAGGAGGTCTCCCCCTGCTCCTCCATGTGCCGCATCCGCCGGCAGAACAGGTCAAACTGGGCCTTCTCGTCGGCCTCTGCCTGCTCCAGCTCCGCCGTCTTCTCGGCGATAAGCTGGTCATACATGGCGATCTGCTCGTTGATGTTGGCAATCTCCTGGCGGATCAGGTCGATCTGATCCTCCAGCAGCTCCTTTTTCTTCAGGGCGTTGCTCTTGTCCGCCTGAACGGCCTTCAGCTGGGCCTGAATGTCCTTTTTCTGCTCGGCCAGCTTTCCGGCGCTCCCCTTCAGGGCGTCGATCTCCGCCTGGGTGACGGCGGAGGTCTCAAGCACCACGCCCGGCCCCGTCAGGGGCAGGAATATGACCAGCGCCAGCAGCAGCACAGCGGCGCGGCGCAGCAGCCTGCCTTGTTTCATCCAGATTCCTCCTTTTCAGTGGGCCAGAAAGATGTTTGCCAAAAAGGGCAACACCATCAGCAGCGCCAAAAATCCGGCCAAAATGGACATGAACAGCTTCTGTCTTTTCTGCCGCTTCATAACCGCAACCTCCCTAACATTATATTAGACCTGTAAGAACTTCCGAATGGCGAACAGGGAGCCCGCCACGCCGATAAATGCGCCCACGCCGCAGAAGACGGCCAGAATGGTGGGGGCCATGGTCCCGTAGCTGATCATGTTGACCAGCGACAGGCCGTTGCCCTGGACGGCAAACTTGGCCACCATCTGATACAGCCCCCACTGGGCGAAGAAGGCTATAAGCGCCCCGGTGAGGCCCAGCAGCATCCCCTCCACCACAAAGGGCCACTCGATGAAGCCGTCGGTGGCACCGCACATCTTCATAATGGCAATCTCCTCCCGGCGGTAGAAAGTGGCCAGCTTGATGGTGTTGGCGATGATGAACAGGGAGATCACCAGCAGGATGCCGATGAGCACCAGGGCCACGGCGGTGGCGATGTTGCGCACCATCACAAAGCCGTCGGCAATCTCGGTGGCGGCGTTGACGAAGCCCACGCCCTCCACCTGCTCCAGGGCCGCCTTGGTTTGCTTCATCAGCTCGATATCCACCACATGGACCCGGTAGCGGTCCCGGAGAGCCTCGTTGGGCAGGTCGTTGAGCACCGACGTGGTATCCCCGTGCTTGGCCTTGAAATCGGCCAGTGCAGCCTCCTTGGTGACAAAGGTCAGCTGCGACACGTTGTCCACCTGGGCCAAAATGGGCTGGAGGGCTCGGGCCTGGTCCTGGGTGAGGGTATCGTCTATGTAGACCAGCATCTCATTTTCGCTCTCCAGGTCGCCCAGAGTGTTGTCCAGATTCACCGCCAGCAGGGTGAAGGAGCCCATGATAATCAGGCAGGCCACGATCATGCACACTGCGGCAAAGGACATGAAGCCGTGGGTGAAGATGGAGTGAAACCCCTCGCTGACATAATATCCCGCGTTAAATTTTCTCGACATTGTAGTAACCACCTGTCTCGTCGCTGATGATCCGTCCGTTTTCGATGGCCACCACCCGCTTGGCAAAGCGGTTGACCAGATTCTTCTCGTGGGTCACCACCAGCACGGTGGTGCCCAGCTCGTTGATGCGCTCCAGCAGCATCATAATCTCCAGGGAGCGCTGGGGGTCCAGGTTGCCGGTGGGCTCGTCGGCAATAATCATGCTGGGGTTGTTCACCAGCGCCCGGGCGATGGCCACCCGCTGCTGCTCGCCGCCGGACAGCTGGCCGGGGAACCGCTCCCCCTTCTGGTCCAGTCCCACCAGCTGGAGCACGTAGGGGATGCGCCGGCGCAGCTCCCGGTTGGAGGCCCCGATGGCCCGCATGGCAAAGGAGAGATTTTCATACACCGTCTTCTTCTCAATGAGCCGGAAGTCCTGAAAAATCACGCCCAGGGTGCGCCGCATCTGGGGCACCTGCCGGGGGGTGATATTGGTAAGATTGAAGCCGTTCACCATCACCCGGCCCTCGGTGGGAGCGATCTCCGCCGTAATCAGCTTGATGAGGGTGGACTTGCCCGACCCGGAGGGCCCCACCAGGAAGACAAACTCCCCGTCGTCAATGCGCACATTGACCCCCTTCAGGGCCTTGGTGCCGTTGTCGTATTCCTTATGTACGTCGATAAAGCGAATCATACCGCGCTCTGCTCCTCGCAATCTTTCTCTCAGGCTGGAGACTTACTGATTTTTTAGTGTATCACAAATTATTTTTTTAGTAAATACATAATCTGTGATTTGAGCCCGTCCTTTTTCGTCGGCCCCTGTCGTTTTTACCGGTTTGTCACTTTTGTAACCTTATTGTAACTTATTCTCCGGAAAATAGCAAGGAGTTTTTTCCGGGTTTTCAAAGGATTTTTTAAACCGTAAAAGCGGGGCGGTTTTCACCGGCCCCGCTTTTTCTCGCGCTTTTTCTGTTGGCGCAGAAGGTATTTCGCCTGCCGCTCCTGTTCTCTGCGGCTCCTGCCCGCCCGCTTGCGGGCCAGTCCCTCCTGCTCCCGCTGGCGGCTGAGGGCCTCCTGAGCCCGGGTGCTTACCCCCCGGTCCCGGGTGGCCGCCTGGGCCTCCCGCTGGGTCCGCTTGGGGTTTTTCCGCTCCGCTGCCGGGCGCTCCCCTTCCGCCGCCGGACTGAAATTCAGCTTGTGCCACTCCCGCTCCAGCCATTGGTAAATCTGGGCGTCAGTGGGCTCCGGGCCAAAGACCACCCTGGCCGCCGAATAGCCCTCCGCCCCCCACCGCTCCGCGATTCCCACCCAGAAGGGGGGCTGGAACAGCACGGTAAAGCTGCCAACATTTCGGTCCATATTCAATTTCCTCCCTGATTTTCGCGTCAGAGAAGGGACGACCCGGGAGGGAAGGCTACTGACGGGAGCGCGGCCCGCGGGCAGACTACCAACCGCCCTGTGTTTTTATCTCTGCGGGGGATATTATAGCAGATTTTTGCAAAAAACGCAACTAAAACCTTCCCCTTTAGGGGAAGGTGCCCCAGCGCGCGCACTGGGGCGGATGAGGCTGTTTCGCAAAGCGAAACATACGAAGTAAACAAAGCCTTGTCACTGCTGATTCGCCTTGCACATTTCGCCTTCGGCGAAATACCTCATCAGTCAGCCTCCGGCTGACAGCTTCCCCGAAAGGGGAAGCCTTTTTTACGTCTCCACCACGGTGAGGACCCCCTCCACCCCGCCCAGGGTCTGGAGGATCTCCTCCTTCCCCGCCCCCTGGCGGGAGAGCAGGGCCAGAACGGCGCAGGAATTTCCGCTCTCGTCCCCCTTTTTCGTGATTTCCACGTCCACAATCTTGATGCCCAGCATGTGGCACCGGGACACCATCTCCTCCAGACAGGAGGGGCTGGCGTACTCTGCGTAGACGGTGACCTCCCGGTTGTCCCGGAGCAGGCGGTACTCCAGCTTGGAGAAAAACACCTCGGCCACCAGCACCAGGGCGGTGCCGTACACCGCCCCCTCGTAGAAGCCCGCTCCGCAGCACAGGCCCACGATGGCCGCCACCCACAGCCCGGCGGCGGTGGTAAGGCCCCGGACCCGCCGCCACTTGGTCATGATAATGGCCCCCGCGCCGATAAAGCTGATACCGGCAATCACTTGAGCCCCCAGCCGGGCCACGTCGCTGTACAGGCCCAGCACCACATAGACGTATTGGCTGGTGGCGGTGGTCATGGCAGCCCCCAGGCAGATAAGGATATGGGTACGGAAGCCGGCGGGCCGCCGCTTCTCCGACCGCTCTATGCCGATCATGCCGCCGCACACCAGGGCCAGCAGCACCCGCGCCGTAACGCTGAGCAGGTCCATCCCCCGGAGAAAATCCAGACAGTGCAGCACAGTTTCGCCTCCTCACGCAGATCCTGATTCTAATTCGGATTGTCCGTTTTCCGCCCTCCGGGCAGGAAAGCAGTTGACTATATCTCGTCAATGGCCCGCACGTCCGGGCTGTAGGACAGGTCGGTCAGCAGCTTGGTGTGGGACTGGTTCTTGGGCAGGTGGAGGTAGAGGACCACCCCCACGCCGCCCCCGGCCGCCCGCTTCCGGTCCAGCTCCACATCGAAAATCTGGATGCCGATGGCCTTCGTCAGGGTAATAAAGTCCTTCAGCCGCTCCAGGGAGGTCAACTCCACATAGAGGTTCATGTTCCGGGACCGGGACAGCAGAAAGAGTTCCACAAAGGGCAGCACCTTGATGCTCAGGAAGATACACACAAAGCTGAGGAACACCCCCTCATAGAAGCCCGCCCCGATGGCCAGGCCCATGCAGGCCGTTGCCCACAGGCCGGCGGCGGTGGTGAGCCCCTTCACCTCCCTCTGCTCGGTGATGAGGATGGTGCCGGTGCCCAGAAAGCCGATGCCGTTGATGACCTGGGCCCCGAAGCGGGTGACGTCAGTGGGCTGGCCCACCGTCCCGAAGGCGCCGGACAGCAGGGTGTGGAGCATGGTGTCCTCATACTGGCCCAGAATCATGGACAGGGCCGCCCCCATACACACCATCATATAGGTGCGAAAGCCCGCCGGCCGCCGCTTGTGCTCCCGGTTCACCCCGATCAGCCCGCCGCACACCACCGCCAGGGTCAGCCGCAGAAGGACGGAGGCCATATTGAATTGGCGCAGGTAGTCGATCATTTCACCACCACATTTTCCTCCCCCAGCCGCTCGGTCAGATCCTTGACCAGGGCGGGATTGATCTCACAGCGGGAGCCCACCCGCTTCTTACAGTCCTCAAAGTAGAGCACCACCTGGCTCTCCCCCGGGAAGAAGGACAGGGCCAGCCGCACCTTCCGCAGGCGGGGGTCCTCCCGGGAGGGCAGGCGCAGATAGAGGGTCTGGTTCCCGCTGGCCTTCTCCTCCAGGTTGGACAGGGGCCGGATGGTGTCCACCATCAGCTGGGGCTCCTTGTCGTCCCGGACGGAAATCTTGCCGGTGGCCAGAATGGCGCTGTTCTCCCGGATAAAGCTGCCGCTCTCGTTCAGCGTGCGGGAGAAGCACAGCAGCTCCATGGTGGCGGTGTCATCCTCCAGCATCACATAGGCCATCAGGGTGTTGTTCCGGGTGGTGCGGGTGCGGTAGGTGGCGATTACCCCGGCGATGGACACCCGCTGGTCGTCCCGGTACTCCCTGGGGCCGTCCTCCCGGGCAAAGTCGCTTAGAATGGAGCCGATGGTCACCGCCCCAAAGCTCTTGGCCAGCTCCCGGTACTGGTCCATGGGGTGGCCGGACAGGTAGAGGCCGGTGGTCTCCTTCTCCATGTTCATCAGCTCCTGGGGGGTGTACTCCGGCAGATTGGGCAGGACCAGAGCGGGCAGGGAGAAGTTCTCCTCCTCTCCCCCGCCGAAGCCGAACAGGTCCAGCTGGCCCTCCACATTCCGCTTCCGGGCGGCGGCGATGCCGTCCAGCACCTGGCCATACACCTGCATCAGCTGGGAGCGGCGGTAGCCCATGGCGTCAAAGGCGCCGCTCTTGATCAGGCTCTCCAGCATCCGCCGGTTCATGTCCTGGTCAAAGAGCCGGTCGCAGAAGTTCATAAAGTCGGCAAAGGGGCCGCTTTTCTCCCGCTCAGCCAGCAGGTTGGCGATGAAATTCCGCCCCACCCCCTTCAGGGCCACCAGGCCAAAGCGGATGCCCTCCTCCACCACAGTGAAGTCGGCCCCGGACTGGTTTACGTCGGGGGGCAGCAGCTGAATGCCCATGTCCTTGCACTCGGCGATGTACTCGGCCACCTTCTCGGTGGAGTCCAGCACCGAGGTGAGCAGAGCGGCCATATACTCCTTGGGGTAGTGGCACTTAAACCAGGCGGTCTGGTAGCACACGATGGCGTACACCAGGGAGTGGGATTTGTTGAAGGCGTATTCGGCGAAGTCATACATCTCGTCGTAGATGGCCTGGGCCGCACCCTCGGGCACCCCGTTGGCCACGCAGCCAGGGATGTTCCGGGCCGGGTCGCCGTGGAGGAAAGCCTCCCGCTCCTTCTCAATCTCCTTGACCTTCTTCTTGCTCATGGCCCGGCGCACCATGTCCGCCTGCCCCAGGGAGTAGCCCGCCAGATCCTGAAAAATGCGGATGACCTGCTCCTGGTAGACAATGCAGCCGTAGGTCCCGGACAGGATAGGCACCAGAGAGGGGTCCTTATAGGTCACCTTGGCCGGGTCCTGGGCGCAGGCCAGGAATTTGGGGATGGAGTCCATAGGCCCGGGGCGGTACAGGGCAATCACCGCGCAGATGTCCTCAATGCTCTTGGGCTTCAGCCCCACGCACACCCCGGTCATGCCGGCGGACTCCAGCTGGAACACGCCGGAGGTCTTGCCGTCAGACAGCATGGCCATGGTGGCCGGGTCGTTCTCCGGAATGGCGTTGAGGGAGAAGTCCGGCTCCCGTTTCTGGACCATCCTGGCCGCGTCGTCCAGCACGGTGAGGTTGCGCAGGCCCAGGAAGTCCATTTTGAGAAGCCCCAGCTCCTCCAGGGTGGTCATGACATACTGGGTGACGGGCTGGCCGTCGTTGGCGGCCAGGGGGACGTAGTCCACCACCGGCCGGCGGGTAATCACCACTCCGGCGGCGTGGGTGGAGGTATTCCGGGGCATTCCCTCGATGGCCATGGCGGTGTCGATGAGCTTTTTGGTGACGGGGTTCTCGTCATAGGCGTCTTTCAGCTGCTTGGACAGCCTCAGGGCATCCTCCAGGGTGATGTGCAGCGCCCCCGGGCCGCTGGGGATCAGCTTGGCCAGAGCGTCCACCTCGCCGTAGGGCACCCCCATCACCCGGCCCACGTCCCGGACGGAGCCCCGGGCGGCCATGGTGCCGAAGGTGACAATCTGTGCCACATGGTTTTCGCCGTACTTTTGTTTCACATAGTCAATCACTTCCTGCCGCCGGCGGGGGCAGAAGTCGATGTCGATATCGGGCATGGACACCCGCTCCGGGTTGAGGAAGCGCTCGAAGTACAGGCCGTACTCCATGGGGTCCACGTTGGTGATGTTCAGGCAGTAGGCCACCATGGACCCCGCCGCCGAGCCCCGGCCCGGTCCCACCGGGATGCCGTTCCCCTTGGCGTAGCCGATGAAGTCGGAGACAATGAGGAAGTAGTCCACAAAGCCCATCTTGCGGATCATGTCCATCTCGTAGTTCAACTGCTCCAGGTACTCCGGGGGCTGCTTCGGGTAGCGCCAGGCAAAGCCGTCCAGGCAGAGCTTGCGGAAATAGGCCTCTCCATCGCTCCAGCCCTCAGGCAGCTGAAACAGCGGCAGGTGGTATTTGCCAAACTCGAAGTCTACATTGCACAATTCCGCGATTTTTGCCGTGTTGGCGATGGCCTCGGGGTGGTCGGGGAAAAGGGCGGCCATCTCCTCCTCCGATTTGACAAAGAACTCCTTGGTCTCAAAGCGCATCCGGTTAGGGTCGTCCAGGGTCTTGCCCGTCTGGATGCACATAAGGATGTCCTGCATCTCCGCGTCCTCCCGGCGGAGATAGTGGGCGTCGTTGGTGGCGATGAGGGGGATGCCTGTCTCCTCGCTCAGGCGGATCAGGGAGGCGTTCACCTGCTTTTGAGCCTTAATGCCGTGGTCCTGCATTTCCAGGTAGTAGCCATCCTCGCCGAACAGCTCCCGCATTTCCAGTGCCACTTCCTTCGCCTTGTCGTACTCTCCCGCCAGCAGCAGCCGGGAAACCTCCCCGGACATACAGGCGGAACAGGCGATCAGGCCCCCGGTGTGCTCCCGCAGCAGGTCCAGGTCGATTCGGGGCTTGATGTAAAAGCCCTCCAGATAGCCCTTGGATACCATATAGCTGAGGTTGCGGTAGCCCTCCTCGTTCCGGCACAGGAGGACCAGGTGGTTGTAGTGGGAGTCGAACTCATGGACCTTCTGAAACCGGGTGCGCCCCCGGGGGGCCACGTAGACCTCGCAGCCGATGACGGGCTTAATGCCCGCCGCCTTGCAGGCCCGATAGAAGTCGATGACCCCGTACATACAGCCGTGGTCGGTGATGGCCACCGCCTCCTGGCCCATCTCCTTCACCCGCTCCACCAGCTTTTTGATGCGGCAGGCGCCGTCCAGCAGGGAAAATTCCGTATGTAGGTGTAAGTGGACAAAGGACATGGCGCGTTCCTCCCTTTTTCTATCTCAATCCAGGCCTTCCGCGATAATCGCCCGGCTGTCTACACTTTCGGCGCGTTTCGACATGATTGCTCTGTATTCCGGCGACGAAAAACAGCTGTCCAGCTGTTCCCGGGTGTCGAACCGAATGACAATGGCCCTCTGCGGGGTCCGCTCCCCGCTCAGATGGCTGACATGCTCCGTCCTGACAAGATACCTCCCGCCGTGGGCCTCCACAATGGGCTTGACCTTGCGGATATACTCGTTATACTCGCCCCGGCCCTTCTCCTCGTCGATGTAGGTATCCACCATAAAATACCACGACATGATAGCTCCTCCCCCGTCCCCCACAGGGATAAGCCTTCCCCTTTAGGGGAAGGTGGCATTTGCGAAGCAAATGACGGATGAGGCCGTCCCCCGCAAAACCTCGTTTACTTCGTATGTTTTGCTCCGCAAAACGCCTCATCCGCCCCAGTGTGCGCACTGGAGCACCTTCCCCTAAAGGGGAAGGCTTTTTTGCGCGCTACTCCGGCCTTGCGGCCTCCTCCAGTGTCTCACCGGTCAGACGGTACACCGTCCACTCGTCCATGGGAACGGCGTGCATCTTCCTGGTGTAGAAGTCGATGGAGGGCTGGTTCCAGTCCAGGCAGGACCATTCCAGCCGGCCGCAGCCCCGCTCCAGGGTGATCCGGGCCAGCTCCTTGAGCAGGGCCTTGCCACAGCCCTTTCCCCGCTCCTCGGGGAGGACAAACAGGTCCTCCAGATAGACCCCCGCCCGGCCCAGAAAGGTGGAGAAGTTGTGGAAAAACAGGGCGAATCCCACCGCTTTCCCTCCGGTCTCGGCAAAGATGACTTCCGCCTTTTTCTTCTCGAAAATCCACTCCCGCAGCAGCTCCGGGGTGGCCACCACCTGGTCGGACATGTGCTCGTAGTCCGCCAAGGCGCGGATGAAGGTCAGGATCAGTTCCTCGTCCCCCGGGACGGCAGGGCGGAAGATGCAGTTAACCATAGCTGTTTTCTCCTTTTATCTTTCTCTGTAGGGGCGGCCTGTGGCCGCCTGTTTTGGCGTTATCCCCCCGGCGCATAGTACATTTGAAGTTCCCACCCGTCGCCCATATCCAGACAGCGGGTCCCGCGCTCATCTTCGATTACAGAACGTCTAATCAGTTTACCGCTTGGATAGCAGAGATAAGAAAAACCGCTTCCATCAAACGTGACACACACCCCTAGCTGTTCCTTTTTCAGCAGCAGTTTCTCCTCACACTCTGGAAATTTTTTCTCTACATAGCACAATGCCTCCATCAACTCCTGGGGCATTTCTTCGGGTTGCCCTTCGTAGAGGCCCAAGACGGTGTATTCATCTGTACAGTTCAACTTGTAAAAATAGCCCTCCTCTGCCCCCAAAAATTCTGTTGCCGCAGCAACCGACTCTAGTTCTTCAGCATAGTTATCCATAATTTCCTGAGCCGCTTTTGGGTCCCGGCGCTCCATACGAGAAAGAACTGTTATCGGGTCTGGATTAAGCCAGATAGAAAACGGGATAATTACTTTGACTAACAGAAAAAATAGAACAACAAATAGTAGCAGGCCAACAAAAATTTTCTCACTTTTCCTCATCGTTGACCCCTCTATGTCTCTCTCCCCAGCTCCACCAGCTTGCGTAGCCGGTGGTTGAGGGCGGATTTGGTGATGGGCGGGTCGCACCGCTGGGCCAGCTGGGCCAGGGTGTCCTCGGGATGGGCCAGGCGCAGGGCGGCCACCTCCCGGAGCTTGTCCGGCAGGGTGATGAGGGTCCCCGCCTTCTCCAGCCGGCGGATGGCCTCCACCTGGGACATAGCGGCCTCCACCGCCTTGTCCAGGTTGGCGGCGTCGCAGTTCACCCGGCGGTTCACCTTGCCCCGCAGGTCCCGCTCCAGTTTGGCGTTCATCACCTCCATGGCGGCCAGGGGCGCGCCGACGCAGGTGAGGAAATCCTCAATTTTTTCGCTCTGCTTAAAGTAAATCACCGCGTTTCCCTTGCGCTGGGCGGACTTGGGCTCCTGGTCCAGCTCCCGCATCAGGGCCAGCACCTCCCGGCTTACGCTGTGGTGGGAGGTGGCCAGCTCCAGGTGGTAGCCCTTCCGGGGGTCGGTGACCGACCCTCCCGCCAGGAAGGCCCCCCGGAGGAAGGCGGCGCGGCAGCAGCTCTCCTCCAGCATGGCGAAGTTGACGTGGAGGGCCAGGGCCCTGGGGTCTGTGCCGAAGGCCTGGTGCAGCGCCGCCAGCTTATTCGGGTCGGTGATCTCGAAGATCTGCTTGCCGCCTCCCTGGGGCAGGCTGTCAAAGGTGAGCCGGAAGGCCTTTTTAAACAGCAGGGGCAGCCGCTGGGCAAAGGCTCCGTTTTCGGTCACGATCCGGGCCTGGGCGGCGTGGAAGGTGTTGCAGTAAAGCAGCACCCCATAGGCCTCCGCCTGGGCGCAGCACTTCCGGCTCAGGGGAGCCCGGCACAGCTCGGTTTTTACGTCCACCGAAAAAGACATGTTCAATCCTCCAGTATGTAGCGCCGGGCTCCGTGGAAGATGCGCACCGCCCGGCTGCGGTAGATGTCCAGCACCGCCTGGGCCAGCTTATCCGGGTCGTGGCGGGCGTAGTTGCCCTCCTCCGAAGCCACCGGCCGCTCCACCAGCTCCAGCCCCATCGCCGCCACCCGCTCCCGGTCCACCGTCAGGGGGACGGCATCCTCCTCCCGGTACTTCTCCAGCAGCCCGGGCCGCACCGGGGCGGTGTTGGCCAGACACAGGTCCACCAGCCCCGGCTCCCCGTGGGCCAGCAGGGCCTCCAGGTGGTCAGCGGCAGTGTAACCCTCCGTCTCCCCGTCCTGGGTCATGATGTTGCAGATATACAGTTTGGGGGCGTCCGCCTGGGCCACAGCCCGGGCCACTCCCTCCACCAGCAGGTTGGGGATGATGCTGGTGTACAGGCTCCCCGGCCCCAGCAGGATCAGGTCGGCCTCACCGATTGCCTCCAAAGCCGCCGGGGTGGCCCTGGGGTGGTCGGGGGTGAGAGATACATGGTGGATGCGGCAGTCCTGCTCCTTTTTAAAGGCGGCAATCTGGGACTCGCCGGTTACTCTGGCCCCGTTCTCAAAGACGGCCTCCAGCTGGACATCGGCACTGGTCACCGGCACCACCCGGCCGGTGATAGCCAGCACGTGGCTCATCTCAGCCACTGCCGTTTCAAAGGAGCCGGTGATCCCGTTGAGGGCGGCCAGAATCAGGTTGCCGAAGGACTGGCCGGCAAGTACCCCTTCGGTGAAGCGGTAGGTGAGCAGCTTCTCCATAATGGGCTCGGTGTTGGCCAGGGACTCCATGCAGTGGCGGATGTCCCCCGGCGGGGGCATCCCCAGGTCCTGGCGGAGCATCCCGGAGCCGCCGCCGTTGTCCGCCACCGTGACGATGGCGGTGAGGTTTCTGGTGTATTTTTTCAGCCCCCGCAGCATGGTGGACAGGCCCGTCCCGCCGCCGATGGCGACGATCTTGGGCCCCCGCTCCCACTGGTGGAGGGTGGGGTAAGATTCAGCCATTTTCATTCCTTTCTTCCGGCTCCGGCCAGTCTGATCTGTGCTTCTCCAAAATGTCCAGGCAGAACCGCCACACGGTTTCCAGGTGTTCGTCCATCCACTCGGAAATGCCTTGAACCGTGGAGTCCATTCCCTGGCGGTATGGAGCCGCAAGCTCCAAATACCCGTTCTTCTCCAGGAAATCCACCGTTTTTACCTGGATCTCCCGGGGAGAATCGCCGTAGAAGTTCTCATAATAGCCGTCCGCCCCCTCGTGGAAGGTCTCAAACTGCCAGGCCAGCACCTGATAAAGGGCTTCCAGCCAGTCCGGCCGGTTTTGGGCGTGCCAGACATTGATATACTCTATGAACTCGGTGAGGACGGCTCCATCCGGGTCGCCCGGATCGCCGGTCCCGCCGTAGGTGTCGGCCACTGCACCTTTGGACTTCAAATTTTGGATACTCTCATACAGTTGATCAAGTTCCATGGGACCCCCTCCTCAATTTCGCCCTAAATCCCGGTGGCTCTCCGCCACCGGCCAGCCCTGGGCCTTGATTTTCTCCCCCAGAGCGTGGGCGATGGCAACAGAGCGGTGGTGCCCGCCGGTGCAGCCTATGGAGACAACCAGGGAGGTCTTGCCCTCCTCCTCATACCGGGGGAGGAGCCAGCCCACCAGCTCCCACAGCCGCTTGAGAAATTCCTCCCCCTGGCCGTTTTGAAAGACGTAGTCCCGCACCCCGGCGTCCAGGCCGGTGAGGGGGCGCAGCTCGGTGACGTAGAAGGGGTTGGGCAGGAAGCGGGCGTCGAAAATCAGGTCGGCCTCCATGGGCACCCCGTGCTTGAAGCCGAAGGAGGTCACCCGCACCTCCATCCGGCCCTCCGACGTGCCCGCCCGGCCGAACATCTGGCGTAAGACCCCCTTCAGCTTGGCGGTGGACAGGTTGGTGGTGTTTACAATCTTGTCCGCCCGCGCCCGCAGGGGGGCCAGCATCTTCCGCTCCAGGGCGATGGCCCCCTCCAGGCTGTCGGCATCCTCCGCCAGAGGGTGGGCGCGGCGGGTCTCCTTATAGCGCTTGATGATGGTCTCGTCGGCCGCGTCCATAAAGAGGATGCGGTAGGCGCACTTCATGGCCTCCAGGGCGTCCAGGGCATGAAAGAGGCCGTCGAAGTTGGTGCCCGCCCGGACATCGGTGACCAGGGCCACCCGGTCGTACTCCCCGGAGCCCGCCATGCCCAGCTCGGCGAACTTGGGGATCAGGGGGGCGGGGAGATTGTCCACACAGAAGTAGTCCATATCCTCCATAAAGGAGGCCGCCTTGCTCTTTCCCGCTCCGGACAGGCCGGAGATAATCACAAATTCCATGCAATCACTCTCTTTTGCAGTACATTTCAGGGGTCAGCCCCGTTCCTTCTCCACCAAGGGGATCAGCACGGCCAGAATGGCCTCCCCCAGCTCCTTCGGGCCGACGCCCTCCTGGAGCACCGTGCAGGGCTCCAGCTCCGGAACAAAGCCCCGCTCGGAGCGGCCGTCCAACCGGGTAATGGACAGCTCCGTCCCCCTCAACACAACGTCAACCACAGAGGAAGCCGCCTGAAAGGCCTTCCAGCTGCGGATGCCCGGCTGGAACCAGTAGCCTCTGGCCTCCGGGTCGTACTGGATGCGCCCCGCTTTCAGCTCCTCTAGCAGGTCCAGCACCGCCGCCCCCAGCTCCTTCGGCTGGGGCGGCCAGGGCAGCTTTCGTGCCTCATGGGACGCGCATTTGATGCCCACAGTGGGCACCAGCAGGGTGGTTTTCTCCCGGACGGCGTAAATGCCCACCGGATATCGTTCACTCAGTTTCATCTCAGCACCTTAACCTCCATCTCCAGCTCCACGCCGGTCTGCCTGAGGACTTCCTCCTTCACCCGGTCCACCAGCTCCAGCACATCGGCACAGGTGGCGCCCCCCCGGTTGACCACAAAGCCGGCGTGCTTCTCCGACACCTGAGCCCCGCCCACGGTGAGCCCTTTCAGGCCGCACTGGTCGATAAGGGCGGCGGCGAAGTGTCCCGGCGGGCGCTTGAACATGGACCCGGCGCTGGGCAAGTCGATGGGCTGCTTCTCCCTGCGCTTTGCGGTCAATTCGTCCATGCGGGCCTTGATGGCATACCCATCCCCCTGTTCCAGGCGGAAGCGCGCCCTCAAAACCAGGCATTTTCTCTGGGAAAAGATACTTTTCCGATAGCCGAAGCCGCACTCCGAGACAGGGAGGGTACAGACCTCCCCCGCCTCATCCAGGAAGGTGACTGATTCCAGCACCTGGGCCATCTCCCCGCCATAGGCCCCGGCGTTCATGGTGACCGCCCCGCCTACGCTGCCTGGGATGCCGCCGGCGAACTCCAGGCCGGTCAGGCCCCGCCCCACAAGGGCGTTGGACAGCCGTGACAGAAGGACCGCGCTCCCCGCCTCCAGGCCGCGGTTGACCTCTCTGATCCCGTCGAAGTCCCATGTCAGCTTTATAATGAAGCCCGGATAACCCTCGTCAGCCACTAGCAGATTGCTCCCGTTACCCAGGAAAAAGGGCTCGATCCCCAGTTCCCGGGCAGTTTTGACTGCCGTCTTCGCCTCTCCCGCGGTTTTGGGCAGGGCCATCAGCGCCGCCGGCCCGCCGATGCGGAAGGTGGTGTGCTTCGACATGGGCTCGTTCACCCGCAGCTCCATTTCAGGACAGCGCTCCCGCAGCAATTTTTCCAGTCGTTCCATAGGCCCTCCATCATCAAGATCGTTGTATCGTTTGATTATAGCAGATTTTTGAAGAAATTAGAATAGGGGAAACAAAAAAACTCACATCTGTATTATCAGCAGAGCAGGTCTTCTGCTCTTGCCCTGCATTCCACAGTTTTCCTGAATTTATGAGATGGGTGTGCGCAAAGTTTAAAACACTCTTGTTTTCCCCGTCACGATTGTGTTATAATGTATTCAAATACCAAAGGGGTGAACAGCATGGGAACTGAAAAAGACCGCAAAGACACACAGCAGGCGATTCTTTATGAGCTGCGCCGCCTGATTAAAAAGAGCGGCAAGGACTACACCAACGAGGAATTATGCAATCTGATCGACACCATTGCAGAGGCAAAGGATCAGGAAACCTGAAAATACGCAAGGCCCGGGCTTTTGCCCGGGCCTTAAAACGTTATACCAGATTACACAGCAGGGCCGCGCCGACAACACCAGCGTCGTTGCCCAGGGAGGCCTTCTCGATGCGGACATGGTGATCCTTGTCGAAGCAGCCCCGCCAGACCAGCTCCCGCAGGGGGTCCAGCAGCAGGTCATCCTCGGCGTTGCTCACGCCGCCGCCCAGGCAGATGATCTCGGGCTGGAGGATATTCACCAGGTTTATCATGCCGATAGACAGGCCCTGGAGGTAGTTGCCCAGCACCCGCTTGGCGGCCTCGTCCCCCAGGCGGGCGGCCTGGAAGGGGGTGCGGCCCTGGACCTTGGAGGGGTCGTTGTCGCACAGCTCCCACAGCTTGCTGTCCCGGCTGCGCTCCATCTCCAGCTGAGTGAGCTGAATCAGGGCGGTGGCCGAGCCGTACCGCTCCCAGCAGCCCCGTCCGCCGCAGCCGCACAGGATGCCGTTGGGCTGGATAATCATGTGGCCGATCTCCATGCCGGCGTTGGCAAAGCCGGTGAACAGCTTGCCGCCCACCACCAGACCGCCGCCGATGCCGGTGCCCAAAGTGACCACCACCGCCGGGTCGCAGCCCTTGGCCGCGCCCGCCCAGTACTCGCCCACGGCGGCGCAGTTGGCGTCGTTGCCCAGGTAGACAGGCACGTCCCACTCCCTCTGGAACATCTCCCGCAGGGGGACGTTTTTGTCCTTGAAGGGCATATTGGGGTTCTGGACGAACAGGCCGGCCTTGTTGTCCACCGCCCCGGGCAGGCCCACGCCCACTGCCTCAATTTTGTCGAAGGGAATCTCCCCCACCTCGCACAGCCGGCGGGACATGCGGGCCAGCTCCTTGCCAAACTGCTCCGCCGTCATGTCTTTGGCTACGGGGGTGCTCACCTTGTTGAGGATGCACCCTGCCTCGTCCACCAGTCCGGCCACCAGGTTGGTGCCGCCTACGTCAATGCCAATGTAATACATCAGTTTTCTCCTCCTTCCAATTGTTCCTGAAACAGCTTGTCCATCCGGTCGGTCAGCTCCTGGGCCGCGTTGTGGCCCATCTTCCGGTTGCGGTTATTCATAGCGGCCACCTCCACGATGCTGGCCAGGTTTCGGCCGGGCTTTACCGGGATGGTGGCGGCGGGCACCTTCACGCCCAAAATTTCGGTGAAATGGGACTCCAGGCCGAAGCGGTCATATACCGCTTTGTCGTTCCAGGGCTCCAGGTTGACCACCAGGTCGATCTCCTGGTTCAGCTTGATGGCGCCCATGCCCAGCAGGCGGCTGATGTCGATGACCCCGATGCCCCGCAGCTCCATGTAGCCCCGGATCAGGGCAGGGGCGGTGGCCAGAAGGGTGTCGTGGCTGGTCACCTTGATCTCCACCGCGTCGTCGGCCACCAGGCGGTGGCCCCGCTTCAGCAGCTCGATGGCCACCTCGCTCTTGCCTACCCCCGACTCGCCCTGAATCAGGATTCCCTCGCCGTAGACCTCCAGCATCACCCCCGACTGGGTAATCTGGGGGGCCAGGTGGCTGTACAGGCTGCTGATGAGGGAGCTCATAAACACAGCGGTCCGCTGGGTGGAGCGCAGCACCGTCCGCCCGTGTTTGTCCGCCATCTCCAGACACTCGGGATAGGCCTCCAGCCCCCGGGTGAGGATCAGAGCGGGCACCGGATAAGCCAGCAGGCGGTCAAACCGCTCCCGCCGCTGCTCCGGGGTCAGGTCGCTTAAATATGTGTGCTCTGTCAGACCGATGAGCAGCAGACGTTCGGTGTCGAAATGCTCAAAAAAACCGGTCAGGGGCAGGCCGGGCCGGTTGATGTCCAGGGCCCGCAGGGGTACGTTCTCATAGTCGGGGGCGGTACGCAGAATCTCCAGGTTGAACTCCTGTATGATCTCCCCCAGTTTTACACTTTTTTGCTGTTCCGACATAGCTTCCGTCTCCTCTCCAGTGCGGTGTTCTCCGCAGTTTCGGGGGTGCGGCCGCCCCCGATTATTTCCTTCTCAGTATAAGCGAAGGAGGGGTTTTCTGTCAATCGCTTCCGCCCAATTCTCCCACGGACTTTTTGAAAAAAATACTTGCATTTCCGGGGAATATCTGTTATGATATCAGTCGAAGCTTTTTTGAAGGTAATTTTCCAAGGTTTCAGATATTTCTCATAGCGAGGAGGTTAGCAACATGGCCAAATGCGAATTTTGCGACAAGGGTGTGACCTTCGGCATCAAGGTTTCCCACTCCCACCGCCGCTCCAACCGTACCTGGAAGCCCAATGTGAAGCGGGTTAAGGCGATCGTGAATGGCACCCCCACTCACGTCTACGTCTGCACCAGATGCCTCCGTTCCGGTAAGGTCACCCGCGCTGTGTAATGGAATATGGCTCATAAAAAATCTCCTGTGTATGGCACAGGAGGTTTTTTATATTTCCGGAAGCTCATGGCAACAGCATTGGAACGATTTACATTCAAAATACAGAATCCCCCCGCCACCGGACTTTGTCCGGCGGCCCTCCCCCCTTTGGCAAGGGGGGCTTTTCGGCGCTGGCTGGTCTGTTTCTCCTCCAAAGGCCCCCTTGCTAAAGGGGGCTGGCATTTGCGCAGCAAATGACTGGGGGATTCCCTATTTAACGCTGTTGCTCTGCTGGACACCATCGCGGAAGCAAAGGATCAGGAGTAAGAGAAGGCCGCCCGCCGGGCGGCCTTTTTATGTCGGCGTTTTACTCTACAGGCATCCGCTCTGAGACTGCTCCGTCGCAAACGATACCTGATTGCTTTACTTATTTAAACATATTCGCCACCCGCTCCACGGCGGTTTTGGTGGCGCCGGCGTCGCCGAAAGCGGTGAGACGGATGTAGCCCTCTCCGCTGGGGCCAAAGCCCGCACCGGGGGTGGTGGCCACATTGGCCCGGTCCAGCACCTGGTCGAAGAAATCCCAGGAGCCCACGCCGTTGGGGGTCTTCAGCCAGATATAGGGGGCATCCACCCCACCGAAGCAGGTCAGGCCGGCGGCGGTGAGGCCCTCCCGGATGACCCGGGCGTTTTCCCGGTAGTAGTCGATGTTGGCCATGATCTGGGCCCGGCCCTCGGGGGTGTAGATGGCGGCGGCACCCCGCTGGACCACATAGGGCACGCCGTTGAACTTGGTGCACTGGCGACGGTTCCACATGGTGTTCAGCTTCGCGCCCCCCCGCTCCAGCTCCATGGGCACCACGGTGTAGGCGCAGCGGTTGCCGGTAAAGCCGGCGGTTTTGGAGAAGGAACGGAACTCGATGGCGCAGGTGCGGGCCCCCTCGATCTCAAAAATGGTGTGGGGCACGTCCTCGCTGGTGATAAAGGACTCATAGGCCGAATCGTATAGAATCACCGCCCCGTGGGCGTTGGCGTAGTCCACCCACACCTTCAGCTGGTCCTTTGTCAGCACCGCGCCGGTGGGATTGTTGGGGGAGCACAGGTAGATGATGTCGGGAATCTCCTTGGGGGGCTCGGGAGAAAAGCCGTTGGCCTCCACGCAGGGCATGTAGATGAGCCGGTTCCACTTGCCCAGCTCCTCCTGATACTCCCCGGCCCGGCCAGCCATGGCGTTGGTGTCCACATAGACGGGGTACACCGGGTCACACACCGCCACCACGTTGTCCACCCCGAAAATATCGCCGATGTTGCCGCAGTCGCTCTTGGCTCCGTCGGAGACGAAAATCTCGCCGGGCTGGATATCTACCCCACGGGCAGCGTAGTCGCCTTGGGCGATGGCCTCCCGGAGGAACTCATAGCCCTGCTCCGGGCCGTAGCCGTGGAAGCCCTCCGCTGTGCCCATCTCGTCCACGGCGGCGTGCATCGCCGAAATCACCGCAGGCACCAGGGGACGGGTCACATCGCCGATGGACAGCTTGATGATGCTGGCCTGGGGGTTGGCCTCATTATAGACGCGAATCCGCCGGGCCACCTCGGAAAAAAGGTAGCTGCCGGGCAGCTTTAGAAAGTTTTCATTGACCTTGACCATAAATATCCGCTCCTCTACTGATTCAAAAACCGTGGCACGCGCCAGCTGTTTTCAGGATTATACCACAACCTGACCCGGCCGTAAAGGGGCAAAATGGCCCGTATCAGGGGGGCTTTGTCCCCTCGTCCGCCCTGCGCACCGAGGTCTCGTCCAGCACCCCTATCTCCACCAGCTTTTGGAGCACCGGCTCCCACACCCCCGTTCTGCTCCACAGACGCAGGCGGTCGGAGACGCATTTATGCCGGCCATAGCGGGCGGGCAGGTCCTTCCAGGCCGCGCCGGAGCGCATCCAGTAGAGGATTCCGTCCAGCATCAGCCGGTTGCTCTTGAAGGCCCGGCCCCGGCCGGACTTCTCAGAGGGCAGCAGCTCCCGCAGCTGCTCCCACTGGCTGTCGGTCAGCTCCCAGGGCTCCTCCTCCGGGGCCAGCCTCAGCTCCTCCAGAATCTCCCGGTGGATAACGGCCTCGGGGCGGGTGTCCTTCATGTGCTCCACCAGGGCGGGGATGGAGGCCTTTACCGACTCCAGCAGGGCCAGCACCTCCTGTTCCTCCACGGGGAAGTCCCCCGCCTCCCGGGCGGCCTCCAGGATGCCGTCCCGGAGCAGGCTGTCCCCTCTGGCGGTTTCCCAGTCCTCGGTGGGCCGGGGCGCGGTCCAGCCCATGCCCGCCTGAATAGCCGCGATGGGTACGTCCAGCGCCCGGGCAATTCTGGCCACCGTCTCCGGCCTGGGGGTCATGGCCCCCCGCTCATACAGCCCCAGGTCGTCCCGGTGGACGCCGCACAGGGCACTGAGCTCCTCCAGGGTCAGGCCCCGCTGCCGGCGCAGAGCGTTGATCTGCAGCCCTACCGTCATACCGCGCTCTGCCCCCGGAGGGTGCGCATGTAGGCCAGCACCGGCGACATGGACGCCTTGGCGGAGCGGACAATGGCGCTGATGTCGCTGTCATAGAGGACGAAGTCCTCCGGGACCTGGCGGACCACATAGTACCTTCTGCTGGCCCCGTTCTCCCCCAGGATGATACGGCCCTCCACAACGCCGTAGAGCTCTTTGAGAAGGGTCAGTACCCCGTCGTAGAGCAGGGCATCGCTGGGCTGGGAGGCGGCGGGGATGGCGGGCTCCAGGGCGGGGACGGCCCCCTGGGTCAGCTTGTCCGCGGGAACGTCCAGCGCCTGGGCGATGCGCTCCACCACCCGGCGCTTTGGTACGGTGACGCCGTTCTCGTAGCTGGAGATCGCCCCGCCCGTCATGCCGCACAGCTGGCCCAGCCGGCCCTGGGTGAGGCCCCGCTTCTTTCGGATTGCCCGGATATTCTGGCCGATGGTCATGACACATCCCCCTTTCCTCAGCCGCCCACCAGGATGGCCATATGGGCCAGGGTGGCGCTGTCGTTTTTGAACAGCTCCTCCCGGAGATTGGACTGCCGGACGCTGTTGTGGAGGAGCGCCCGGCTGACCTGGACCAGCACATGGGTGAGGCGGGCGCGGCTGACCTCCTTCCCGCAGGCACAGACGGCGGCGAAGCGGTAGAAGCTGTATAGATTGCACAGGTTCACATAGCTTTTCCACAGCTCCTCCGGGCTGTTCAGAACGGGGAACTGGAGGTGGAAGGCCAGGGAAACCATCAGATTTTCAAAAAACCACTCCGAATGGCCCATGAGCTTATCCAGCTGCTCCTCCAGGGCCTGGTAGCGGCCGCCCTGTATGACAAATTTCCGCAAATCCTGTTCCTTCCAGTTTTCGTTTATCACTTCCAGCATTTCGTCCCGGAAGGCGCCCGGGCGGGGGAAGGCGGCCAGCAGGACATGGAGGCCGTTGGCCAGAAAGAGCTGCCGGTTCCGGGGCATCCGGCCCATCTGATCGGCCACAGCGGGGCTATGGAGCGTCACCACTGCGCGCTCCAGCCAGTCCTCCAGGGGCTCTGCCTGCTCCCAGTCCAGGGCCTGGAGCTGCTGGGTGAGAAGGCCCAGGAGCAGCAGACGCTGGGACAGCTTCAGGGACCGCTCCTGAAGCACGTCGATGAACAGGGAGCGGATAGGGGCAAAGTGGGCGGACACCTCATTTTTCGGGTGGAAATACCGCACATCGTTGGGGTGCAGGGGCTCCTCGACAAAGTCTACCCCCTCGGGCAGGTCCCACAGCAGGGCCAGCACCCCCTCGCAGGCGGGGGAGAGGGAAAACTCCCGGGCGTGGGCGGTGTAGACCTCTTTCCGGGGAAAGATGCGGCAGACACGGGGCAGGGTATCCGGGCCGCACTCCAGCTGGAGGGCACACAGGCCGTCCTCCCGGAGAAGATGGCACTTTCCGGCGGTGTCCATGGAAAATTCCGCGTACATATTATCGTGCTCCCGCTCCCGGAGGCGGGGCATCCCCTCAGACAGCTTCTGCTTCAATTCATCAGTGCGGGCCGCACGCTTGATGGCCAGGTAGTCCTTTTTGTTAAACTCAATTTTCCAGCCGGCGCAGCAGGTGTCCTGACAGGCGGAGGCCAGGCAGTGAAACTCCTTATAATAGGCGGGCATCAGGGCGGTTTCCAGCTTGATGGTGTCGTGCATGGTGATTCTCCTTTCTTTCCTGCGTTTGAGAAAAAGGCCCGGTCGAGGCCCCTTTTTCAGACGCAGGAAAGGGGCCGGGCACATGCCCGGCCCCCTTTGCGCACAGGTAATAAATTTCGTTTTGCGGCTGCGGATTAGCCCAGCAGCTGGAGAACGCCCTGAGGAACCTGGTTGGCCTGGGCCAGCATGGCCTGGGCGGACTGCACCAGAATGTTGTTCTTGGTGTAGGACATCATTTCCTCGGCGATATCGGTGTCGCGGATGGTGGACTCGGCGTCCTGGATGTTCTCGGCCATCACGGACAGGTTGTTAGCGGTGTGCTCCAGACGGTTCTGGGTAGCGCCCAGGTCGCCACGGACGCCGGACACGTAGTTGATGGCGTTGCGGATGGTCTGGATGGCAGCAGCAGCGTCGGTCTGCTTGGCAATGCTCAGGTTGGCAATGCCCATGGCGGCGGTGTGCATGTCGCCGATGGAGACCTCCAGCTGGTTGTAGCTGTCGGAGGTGTCGCCGATCTGGAGCTTCAGGGCGTTGCCCTTGTCAGCGTCGTCGGCGGCCACGCTCATGGAGAACACGCCGGCCAGCTCGTCCATGGTGGTGTAGGTCTTCTTGGAATCGGCCTTCTTGTAGATGGCCAGGCCAACCTTCTTATCGTTATTGCCGCCGTTGTTCACGGAGACGGTGAAGTTGTCCGTCTCGCCGCCGAAGGCCTCGGAAATCTTGCCCAGGGCCAGATTCAGGTCAGCAGCCTCGGTGCTGGTCAGCTTCACAACGCCCTCGCCAGCCTTCACGGTGCTGTTGGGGCCGACGGACAGGGTAACGGTCTTGCCGTCCAAGGTGATGGAGGTGCCGTCCTTCAGGTCGCTGGCCTCAATCTTGAACACAGTGTTGGCACGGACGCCAGCGCTCTCCACGGAGCCGGCAGTGACAACATTGGTGCCGGCGGTGTGGTTGCCCTTGAAGTTGCCGCCGGTAATGGTCATATCCCAGTCGAAGTTACCCTTGATGTTGTCCTCGGTGGGATCGCTCTTCAGAGTGAAGGTCAGCTTGGTGCCGTCCAGCTTGACATCATACTTAGTACCGTCGCCAAAGAGGTCGAGGTCGGTAATCGTTGTCGCGGCAGTGCCACCATTCAGCTTGCTCATCACTTCCTTGGCAACGCCCTCAGTATCGGTAACGGCACTCAGGTCAATGCCAGTAAACTCCTTGCCATTGATCTTGAAGGAACCGGTAGCCGCAGCAGCGCCGCCACCTGCGCCGCCGCCGCCGGGAGTAGCATCAGCGCCAGCCACGTCCTCAGTGACATTAACACCACCAATATCCATGGTAGGATCAGCAGCAACAGCGCCCGCGGTCTTAGCATCCAAGACCAGCTTTTGGTTTGCGGTATCCCACGAGGCGGTGTAGTCCTTACCAGCAGCATTGTAGGCAGTGACAAAGTCGCCCATCGTAGTGTCGAGGTCAGTGTTCCAAGTAATGGTCTCACCGTCAATTTGCTTACCGTTCACGTCAGCCTGGACCTTGCCGGTCAGGTTGACAGAATACTTCGCCGCCACAGCAGGAGTGCCGCCGCCAGCGGCGGGAGCGTCAGCGCCAGCCACGTCTTGAGTGGCGGTAACACCATTAACATCGGTGGTCGGAGCGGCCGCAGGACCGTTGCCACCAATAGCGCCGGCATTCTTAGCAGTCAGGGTCAGCTTGTTGGTTGCGGCATCCCACGCGGCATCATAGTTTTTACCTGCTGCGCCGTTGTAAGCGGTGACAAAGTTGTTCATAGTGGTGGCAAGGTCAGTGTTCCAAGTAACGGTTTCGCCATCAATATGCTTGGTGTTCAGATCAGCCTGGACCTTACCGGTCAGATCAAAGGAATACACCGCCTTGGTGCCGGCAGCAGGAGCATTGCCGCCGTCGGTAGTGGGAACCAAGTCAGCAAAATCAACCTCGAACACGGTGTTGACGTTCTTGGTGGGCTCAGCGCCGTCCAGGAAGGTCACTTCGCCGGTCTTCTTGGTGGGGTCGCCCAGGCCATCCCACTTGTCAGGGATGATGCGGTCAGAGCCATTAACAACGGTGGCAACACCGTCGGCATCCAGAGAGCCGTCCAGCAGCTTGATGCCGTTGAAGTTGGCGGAATCAGCGATACGGTTGATTTCGGACTTCAGCTGGTCAACCTCCTTCTGGAGGGCGGCGCGGTCCACCTCGTTGTCGTAGGTGCCGTTGGCGGACTGAGTGGCCAGGTAGTCCATGCGGTTGAGCATGTCCTGAATCTCCTGCATGGCGCCCTCAGCGGTCTTCACCAGAGAGATACCGTCCTTGACGTTCTTCTGAGCGGCGTTCAGACCGGTGATCTGAGCACGCATCTTCTCAGAAATAGCCAGACCGGCGGCGTCGTCACCGGCGCGGTTGATCTTGTAGCCGGAAGACAGCTTCTCCAGGTTCTTGGCAACGGCAGAGGTGTTGGTGTTGTAGTTGCGGTAGGCACTCATGGCCATAATATTGTGCTGAATACGCATGAGTTTTGACTCCTTTCGACTTTTAGTGTGCCCGGCGCATCCTTTTGCCGGACACAGTTCTGTGGTGCGCCTTTCAAATTGAGCACGTGGCCACGATGCTCAATCCTTCCGGCGCGGTACTATATTTCAACCGGCCTAGGACCGGGTGAAACCGGAAAAATGACATCCAGTTTTTCCCGCAGGGTGCGGGCCTCGTCGCCGTCCATCCCCTCCAGAACCTCCCGCAGCTCGGCCAGGGCCTGCTTCTTCCGGTGGTCCCAGGGCAGCTGGCGCACATAGTGGGGGGCCACGTCCATCACGCAGCCGGGCCGCTGGCCGCCGCTGCGCTCCAGCACCTCGCCCCGCAGGACGGGGACCTCACGGGGGGCGTTGACGGTGATGTGAGCCCGGTCCCCCGTAAGACGGGTGAACTGGATCACCGTGCTTTCGCCGACGGTGAAATAGTCGCCGGCTCTCATGGAAATGCACAGCATAATTCGCGCTCCTTAACATTCTCCAGACGGCCGTCCTGGCCGCCGCTGACCAAAACCTATACTTTTTGAGCAATATTTTTTTCTTTCAAAAAAATTTCAAAAAAGCCCTAATCTTTTTGAATTTGCGGCCGATTAGATAATTAAGCGCGGCGAGAAAGCCGTGTGCAAAAAGTATGCTTTTCGGTCCACAACTCCGCACTGTCCCGCACAAAAAAACAGAAAAAGTGAGAGTCTGCCGAATCGGGTTCGGCAGACTCTTTTCAGATTTTTTTCCGCCAAACGGTATACATAACCGGCGGTTTTCGATAAAATTCATGGATATTCTACATATTTCATAAGGAGGACCCGGCATGTCAAGGAGAACCTACGGTTATGTGAGAGTATCCACCCGAAGCCAAAAGGAGGACCGGCAGCTGTATGCCATGCGGGAGTTCGGTGTGCCTGCGGAACACATCGTGGTGGAAAAGCAGTCGGGCAAGGACTTCGCCCGACCCCTGTACCTGCGCCTGGTGCGCTCCCTGCGCAGCGGCGACGTGCTGGTGGTCAAGAGCATCGACCGCCTGGGCCGCAATTATGACGAAATTCTGGAGCAGTGGGCCAGCCTCACCAAGGAGAAGGGGGTGGCCATCGTGGTGCTGGACATGCCCCTGCTGGACACCCGGGAGGACCGGGACCTCACCGGCGTGCTCATTGCCGATATCGTCCTCCAGCTGCTCAGCTACGTGGCCCAGACCGAGCGGGAGTACATCCGCCAGCGCCAGATGGAGGGCATCGCCGCCGCCAAGGAGCGGGGGGTCCGCTTCGGCCGGGCCCGGCTGTCCATGCCGGACGCCTTCCCCGCTCTGGCAGAGGCCTGGTGGCTGGGCCGCATCTCCGCCATCCAGGCCGGCCAGGAGCTGGGGGTGTCCCGCAGCACCTTCCTGCGCCGCGCCCGGGAGTGGGCCACCGCCCGGGGCCTGCCCGCCCCCTCATGAGAAATTTCCAAAAAATTCCCTCAGGAGCCGGATACTTCTTGACATTTTCCCCAAGACGGCTATAATATAGTACAGAGCTTATCATCGGAATGCCCAATTTAGAAAAAGGAGTCCTGAAAATGAAACGAGTCCTTGCACTTGCGCTGGCCATGTCCATGGCCCTGTCCCTGACCGCCTGCGGCCCCAAGAGCGACGGCGGACCGGAGGATAACCAGCCCCCCGCCGGCGGCAGCAGCGCCGGTCAGTCCACCCCCCAGGGCGTGGAGCCCGACTACGACTACACCATCCGCATCTATTCCAACTCCAACTCCACCGAGCGCACCACCTGGCTGATTAACGAGGCCAAGGAGGCCGGCTTCAACATCTCCATCGACGACAACTCCGTCATCTCCGGCGACACCGCCGCCATCCAGGCCGCCAACGAGAACAAGGACGGCGATTTGATCTTCGGTCTGAACGAGACCCGCTGGAGCCAGCTGGTGAACGGCACCTATGAGAACCTGAAGATTATGGACTGGACCCCCACCTGGTCGGGCGACGTGGGCGAGTATGTCTACTCCGGCAAGGCCTACGGCCTGGTCATCCAGAACGTGCTGATGCTCTACCGGAATGACGAGCTGGGCACCAACGGCACCGAGCTCCACTTCGACCACTGGGCCGACATCGTGGACTGCGGCTACTCCTGGTACCGCCAGAACAAGGTGGGCGGCACCACCAACGCCAACATCAACTCCGCCATGCTCTACGCCTTTGTGGACCCCGCCTCCCCCGCCGGCGGCATCTCCATCGACGGCTGGAAGACCCTCTGGAAGTACTGCGCCGAGGGTAAGAGCGGCGGCGACGACTACAAGTACGGCTTCGACCCCCTGAACAAGGGCGACGTGCAGGTGTCCACCTTCTACTCCTCCTCCCTCTACGGCAAGATCGATGCCGCCGGCGAGAGCTCCGACAAGCCCCTGAAGGGCACCATGAGCCCCGAGAACTGGAACCTGGTGGATATCAAGGACGGCACCTACTACATCGCCGAGTACATCGGCATCCTGGATAAGGCCGGCCGCACCCCCGAGCAGACCGCCGCTGTGGAGGAGTTTGCCGAGTGGTTCGGCTCCGCCGAGACCCAGGCCGCCTGGGGTGAGGAGTTTGACTCCTACCCCTGCAACACCGCGGCCGCCGATATGCTCTACCCCGACGGCATTCCCCCCATCTATGAGCTGAAGAACTTCGCTCTGTCCAAGGTGGACGGCGACACCACCTATGCCGAGTATGTGGCCGCCCACTCCAGCGATTGGACCAACATCATGACCAACCTGGGCTTCTACTGGGCCGACGCCAGCGAGGCCAAGGCTGAGCCCGACTGGGACAGCCTGGACTGGGCTACCCTGACCCAGTCCGCCGGCTAATCTGAATCACCTCACCTGCGGCGGACCGGGGAACCGGTCCGCCGTGCGTCTTTCAATCTAAAACAGAGAGGGAGCATCATCTATGATCCGGCTCAACGACATCGTTGTCAAATTCGGCGACTTCACCGCCCTGCACGACATTAACGTCCATGTGAAGGAGGGGGAGTTCTTCACCTTCCTGGGGCCCTCCGGCTGCGGGAAAACCACCACCCTGCGCACCATCACCGGCTTTATCCAGCCCGTCTCCGGTACGGTGGTGGTAAAGGACAGAGATATTACCCATGTGCCCATCGAGGAGCGGAACATCGGCATCGTCTTTCAGTCCTACGCCCTGTTCCCCACCATGACGGTGTATGACAACATCGCCTTCGGCCTGAAGCTGAAAAAGCTGAAAAAAGCGGAGATCGCCCAAAAGGTAAACGACATCGCCAAAAAGGTGGACCTGAGCGAGGAGCAGCTGAAAAAGGCGGTGAGCCAGCTGTCCGGCGGCCAGCAGCAGCGGGTGGCCATCGCCCGGGCTCTTGTCACCGGGCCGTCCATCATCTGCATGGATGAGCCCCTGTCCAACCTGGATGCCAAGCTGCGGGTGCAGCTGCGCAACGAGCTGAAGCAGATGCAGAAGGACTTCGGCATCACCACCATCTACGTCACCCACGACCAGGAGGAGGCCCTCACCCTCTCCGACCACATTGCGGTGTTCAACAAGGGGGTCATCGAGCAGATCGGCACCCCCAACGAGGTATACAACCACTCGGCCACCGAGTTCGTCTGCAACTTCATCGGGGATATCAACCTCCTGGGCTCCGAGGCAGTGTCGGCCCTGAACAGGGCCGGCGGCCGGGTGGACCCGGCCGCCCGAAATTACATCCGCTTGGAGCGCATCCACGTGAACGTGGAGCCCAAGCCGGGCAATGTGGTGCTGGAGGGCGTGGTGGACAGCCGGGAGTACTACGGGCTGTACATCAAGTATTACATCAAGTCCGCCGGGCAGACCATCAAGGTCATTGAAAAGAACGACGGTGTGAACATCTACGAGGCGGGCCAAACCGTGCAGGTGGTCATGGACCCCAGAGACGTGATGGCCTACCCCGCCGGATAAGGGGGTGGCGTCATGACAAAAACCCGCTCCGGCGCCTTGAGTCCGGCCCTGCTGGTGAAAATTTTCGGCGCCGCCTTTTTCGCCTATCTGTTCCTGGGCTTTATGCTGCTGCCCTGCCTCAACACCCTGGCCAGCATCTTTACCACCCAGAACGCCTCCGGGGAGGTGGACCCCCTGGCGGTGATCCGCTTCTTCTTCGCCGGCAATATGGGCTCCTATGTGTGGAACTCCCTGAAGCTGGCCATCTGCCTGGTGATTACGGTCAACGTGGTGGGCGTGTCCATTGTGCTGCTCACCGAGTATTTTGACATCAAGGGGGCCAAGATCCTCCGCCTGGGCTATATGACCACTCTGATTTACTCCGGCGTGGCCCTGGTGACAGGCTACCTGTTCCTCTACGACAGCAACGGCATCATCACCACCCTGCTGGTAAACGCTTTCCCCGGGATGAATCCCAGCTGGTTTTCCGGCTTCAATGCGGTGCTGTTCACCATGACCTTCGCCTGCACCAGCAACCACGCCCTGTTCCTGCGCAACGCCATTCGGGGCATCGACTACAACACGGTGGAGGCCGCCCGGAACATGGGGGCCCGGCCCTTCAAGGTGCTGCGGAAGGTGGTCTTCCCCACTTTGGTGCCCACCATGTTCTCCCTGACGGTGATGACCTTCATCACCGGCCTGTGCGCCATGTCCGCCCCCACCCTGCTGGGCTACGACTCCATCAACCCGGAGATCGTCCGGCTGGCCGGCTCCTCCACGGCGGACGAGGCCTTCCCCCAGGCCCGGGCCGCCCTGCTGTCCATCATCCTGGCTATGTTCACCATCGTCCTGCTGACGGTGCTGTCCTCCTATGAGCGGAAGGGGCACTATCTGTCCGTCTCCAAGACCAAGGCCAGACTGCAAAAGCAGAAAATTGACAACCCGGTGGCCAACGCCCTAGCCCACATCTACGCCTACATCCTCTTTGTCATCTACATGATCCCCGTGGTGATGATTGTGGTCTTTTCCTTCCAGACCTACGGGGCTATCCGGATGAAACGGCTGGACCTGTCCAACTGGACCCTCATCAACTTCTTCGGCACCCAGGACTACCAGTACCTCACCAACCGGGGCACCTACAAAACCCGGAAGGGCTCCATCTCCGGCCTGTTCGCCAACGAGGCCACCCTGGGCGGAATCAAGCTCAGCTTTGTGCTGTCCGCCATTGCCGCCGCCCTGGCCTGCGTTATTGTGGTGGTGGCCTGCAACTACATCTTTAAAAACCGAAAGAAAAAGTCGGGGGTCGCCCTGGAGTATTGCCTGCTTTTCCCCTGGCTGCTGCCCACCATCCTGATCTGCTACTCCTACCGGGTGTACTTCAACAGCAACGACGTCTGGTATGTGGGGGGAACCAACCTTTATTACGCCAACCATGTGCGGCTGCTGATTATCCTGGCCTACACGGTGGTGAAGCTGCCCTTCTCCCTGCGGATGATTAAGGCCGCCTTCTACGCCATCGACGAGGAACTGGAGGACGCCGCCCGGAATCTGGGGTCCAGCCCGTTGGTGACCTTCCTCAAGGTAAAGCTACCCATCATCCTGCCCTCGGTGCTGGCGGTGTTCGCCCTGAACTTCAACGCCCTGTTCACCGAGTACGACATGTCGGCCACCTTTGCCAGCTCCTACGGCACCACCTACGCCATGGTCATCCAGTCTATGTGCCGGGAGGAGGGGCTGTACGGATACAACGTCAACGCCTCGGGCCGGCGGTGCGCCTCTACAGTGTTCATTATGATTGTCTCAGGTATCATCCTCTATCTGGTTTACGGCGTGGGCGCCCGGGACCTGGGGGAGCGACTGGAAATCAGAGACCGGCGGCGGAAGCGGCTGGAAAAATGGAAGAGTTTGGGGAAAAAGCCTAAGGAGGCCGGAACATGATCCGCAATATTGTATTTGACATGGGCAATGTGCTGATCCGGTGGTGCCCTGAGGTCTTCGTCGACCGGCTGGGCGTTCCGGAGGAGGACCGTGCCCCGCTGCTCAGCGAGGTTTTCGGCCGCGTGGAGTGGGTCCAGCTGGACTGCGGGACTATCTCCTTTGCGGACGCAGAGGCGGCCATGTGCCGGCGCCTGCCGGAGCGGCTCCACAGCGCGGTCCATACCCTGGTCTTCGACTGGTGGAAGCGCCCCCTTTTGCCCATCGAGGGGACGGCAGAGGTCGTCCGGGAGCTGAAAGCGCTGGGCTATGGCATCTATCTGCTGTCCAACGCCAATGTGGACCTGCCAAAGTATTTTGACCGCATCCCGGGCAGCGAGTGCTTCGACGGGCGGATCGTCTCCGCCGAATGGAAACTGCTCAAGCCCCAGCCCGAGCTGTACAGGGTTCTGCTTCGGGAGTACGGCCTGAACGCAGAGGAGTGCTTTTTCGTGGACGACCTGGCCGTCAACGTGGAGGCAGCGGTGCAGACGGGTATGTCGGGGACCGTCTTCCAGGGGGCGGACAGCCTGCGCCGCGCCCTGGCGCAGGCCGGTGTTCCCGTGCGGCAGCCCTGACCAGCCACACGGCACTATAAAGACGTTATGATAGAAGAAAAGCAACGGATGATCCGTTGCTTTTCTTTAGCTTGTCAAAGAAGCAGCTGCGAGACCTAGAGCGCCAAAAGCCTCCTTTGCAAATGGGACACGCCGCGGCAAAATACGGAATCCCCCTGACCAGCAAGTCACGCCCCCACATAAAAATCTGCGGAGCTGTAAAAACCGCGCCGCAAATCTGCCGCACCCCTCCGGCTCCTTTCGCATAGACTGGTACAGCACCACTGAAAGGAGTATCCGGAGCTTTTATCCGGTCTGAAACATATGAGCTTTCGTTATTTTCTTGCACCGCTCCAGCGGGGCGGCGGAGAGGCGGTCATCCCCCTTCCCGACCTCGGCGAGGGCGGGCCTGTCTACCCCGGCGACGACCCGGTGGTGGAGCCCGTCATCCCCCTGCCCGACCTCGGTGAGGGCGGGCCCGTCTACCCCGGCGACGACCCGGTGGTGGAGCCCGTCATCCCTTTGCCCTTTCCCGGTGAGGGCGGACCCGTCTACCCCGGAAACGGCGGCGGCAACCGGCCCAGCACCTCCCGGGTGCGCTTCCTCAATGCGGCCTACAGCTACCCTCCCCTTCGCATCTCGGTTTCCAACAGCCGGTTTGCCAGCCGGCTGAACTACGCCTCCGTCACCGGCTACGGCCGGGTCCGGGCCGGCTACCAGGTTGTCACCGTCTCCAGCTCCAGCGGACGGGTCTACCTGCAAAAAAATCTGCCCTTCCAGACCAACGGCCTCACCACCGTGGCCGTGATCCGCACCGCCCGGGGGCTGGACCTGCTCCAGATCGAGGACCGCTGCTGTCCCCCCGCCAGCGGCTGCGCCGGCTTCCGGATGGGCAACCTGGCTTACAACAGCGGCCCGCTGGACATCCTTATGAGCGACGGCCGGGTTGTCTACAGCGACCTGCGGTATAAGGAGGTGGCCCCCTTCCGCAGCATCATGCCGGGGACCTACCGCTTCTTCTACGCCGATACCAACCTAGCCCCCATGCCCCCCTACATGGGCATCGACACCCTAGACCCCGCCTGGCTGGACTCCTACCCCCCCATGGAGACCTTCGGCTCCCTGTATCTGGACGTCACCTGCGGCGAAAACTACACCGTCTACCTCCTCCAGAACGGCTCCGGCCGGAACAACATCCAAAATCTGATCCTGGTGGATTAGTATATGCGCAAAGCCTCCGGTGAAAACCGGAGGCTTTGACGATGTATCTGGTTTGGAGAACCGCTGTTCTCCGGAGAGTTTATGCCACAGCCGCGAAATACAGCCCGAACAGCTGCGCGCAGATGGCGGCGTAGACAAGGCGGATGATACAGCCGATTACGGCGGAGGTCATGATTTCGCGGGTCTTCAGGTCCACCACACCGCTCCAGACGGCGGGAATCTGGCCCAGAGGCACCTGGACCGGCCAGGAGGAGTTGGCCAGGATGAAGGAACCCACAATGAGCTTCTTCACGTTGGGGTCGGCCAGGGTGGCGTACAGAGCACCGGCAGCGGCGTCAGCGGTGGGGCCGGACACCATTGTGCCCAAGGTCTTGGTGGCCAGAGTGCCGGCCACCGTGATGGTCTGAATACCTGTCTCCGGCTCAATACCGATGGCGGACAGAACGCCGCCCATACCGCTGACGATGGCGCCCCAGATGCCAAAATACTCCAGCAGGCCAATGATAGTAAACACGGCGCAGCCCGCAGGCAGAATTACGGTAAGGACAATGCTCACACCCTCCCGGGCGGAGCCGAAAATCAGGTCCATCACGCCGGTGTCGGGGGTGAAGCGGGGCAGATCGTGGATGTCGGCCGCGTGGGTGTCACGCCAGAACAGGCGCAGGAAGGCGGGAATCAGGAAGATGGGCAGGAAAATGCCCACAATCATCACGGGCAGGGGGTTGATTCCGGCGGTTGACAGGGCAATAATGCCCAGCACAATGATGGAGAAGGAGGCAGGGGCGTTGGTGAGCGTGGCAATGGCGATTTTCTGCTCGTCCTTGGTGCAACCGGCCTTCATGACCACGGGACCGGCAATGCGTCCGGCGGCGTTTACGTCGCCCAGGATGTTGTAGATGATACCCACGCACACAGCGGCGTTGATTTTCAAATACTTCATGATCGGCAGGAAAATGCGCATCAGTGCGTCTGTAAAGCCCAGCCGCTCCAGAACACGGCCGGTCATAATCGACACAACAATGGTGGCGCCCAGCATGGAGGAGCCAAAGAGGTAGAACTCGAACATCTTATAGGACCTGGTGAACATGGCGTTGAACGCGCCGGAGAACTGTTCATGCGCAAAGAAGATGCACGCCAGGAAGGCGATGAACAGGATCATGCCGACCCACTCAATGGGCTGCCATTTGGTGCGGTCGTCGCTGCCAGCGGCAGAATTGACCTTTTTGGGGTTCTCTTTCTTGTTTTCCATAATTTACCTCCCATTTATGTGTTGGCAGACGCCGCCCGGACCCGCTCCCTCTCTCCTGTTGGGGAACGGCGGCACTCGGGGCGTCAGTATGCCCAGCGCAAAGGGGTTATTTGCTGTGCAGGTGTTCCGCGGCAATATTTTCGCCGTAGCTCTGAATCTCCGGCGAACCGAAGCAGTCCAGCGGGACGCTGGTCTGGCGCTCCCGAAAAATGACGATCTCACATTCGGGCAGGTGGTTCTTGAGAGCCCGGGCCATCGGGACGCCGTTCTCGAAGATTTCCAGAGCATGGGAATTGCCGCAGACGAAGTTGAGGCCCAGCTCCTCCGCCTTGGCCACCAGGGGGTGCCCGGGGTACACGCGGCTGATGGTGGCCAGCAGGGTATCCGCATCGGGGTGTTCCCTCACCAGCTGCTCCAGATGGGCGGGGGTAAATCCACAGTGGGGGAACATGTGAATTACCTTCTTCATGGGATTTTCCGGCTTGCCTACCAGTATTCTGGCCCGGGCGGCCACCGATGTCTCCTCAATGGCCTCACAGCCCCTGGTCCTGCGCTCCAGGCGGAGCATCTCCTCGTCCATCTGGGTATTCATCAGGGTGTCCAGCCGGTGGATCATGTCTCCCACCGTCTGAATCTCGGGGATTACATCCCCCACATAGACAATGTTGCCCGGGATTCCGTCGTAGCAGACGCTGGCAAAGCAGGGCCTGTGCCCGTGGAGCCAGGGAATGCCAGGGTGGGTGCCGTGGAAGGCCTCATGCAGCTCGAAGCAGGCCAGACCATAGATGCCCAGGTAGTACTTGATCAGCACCCCCCCGGAGTTGGCCGCGTCCGCAATGGGGTGATGGGCCACAATGGCGTTCACCCCAGTAGCCGCCGCCAGCTCAATCACGCTCTCGGTCATGGTCATACACACGGCAATCTTTCTGACCTCCATCTCCGGGTCGCCCCAGACCAGGCCGGGCATTTCCACCACGGCCTTCCCGGGGATATCGGAGGATTTTGTGACCACCCAGGGATTCTTCCCCCCGGCCCAGTCCCCCGGTCCCTTCAGGCAGCGGCCGCCGGTCAGATCATCTAAAGCAGCCAGTACGTCCTTTACCTTTGCCATAGTCTTCTCCTCTTTCCGTTTAAATTTTGAACAAAAAAGACCGCAAAACATGTGAAAAGCAATTGCTTTCCCATGTTTTGCGGTCAATTACAGCTTTCTCTGCTTCAAGCCCCGGACGCTGATCTCCGGCGGGCGGCCTGCGCCGTCTCCATTCGATCCTCGCCGTCAGGGCTGTGAATTCTGTGCCTGCCCGTCACGATTCAATTTGCCCGGCTGCCGCTCGGGAGCCTTCAGCTCCGGCAGAAGTTCATCCACCTGCCGGTCGAAGAAGGTAACACTGGCTGAAATTTCCAGCGCAGGGTCATAATCCTTCAGGTGCGCGATTACTGTTAACCCCAGCTCCTCCTGCATCAGCTGGATAAATCGCTGTTTAAAAATATTGATCAGGGTGCGGTCCATCACCTCGGTGGAAGCCTTGTCCATCTCATAGGGCAGGGACAGCAGGCTCACCCGCCGGTTCCTGGCCACGATTACCGCCCGGTTGTGCATCACATCCACCCGCTGCGTCAACACACCCTGCTTGAAAACCTCCATGTTGACCTTATTATTGATGCGCAGAATCTCCTGTTTGAATTCCCCCATCAACATAGCTGCATGCCACCTCACTTTAATTTCGGCGGGGATCAAGCATACATCAGTGTGTTAGCAGTATAGCACAACGCAGCGGAAAACGCAAGAAAAAAGTCGAGTTTTGTCGAAAATTTTTTCTGCCCCCCAACAAAAAGGCCCCCGCTTAGCCAAGCGGGGGCTTGACAGAGCTGCAAATCAGCCCTCCTTCTGCTTTTTGGCCTCCAGGTAGTCGTTGAGCTCAGTATTCAGCACGTCGGTGATGAACATATGGCCGGGGGCGTGGGTAATCACAATGGGGGGCCTGGCGTTCTCCACAGCAGCCTGGGGGGTGACGCCGCAGGGCCAGAACACGGTGATCTCGCCGGGGTAGATGTCCACCGCCTCACCGTAGTCGGGCTTCATGACGTCGGCCACCCCCACCTCCGCCGGGTCGCCCATGTGGACAGGCGCGCCGTGGACGTTGGGCATTTTTACCGTGATGTCGTAGGCCTTTTTGGCGTTCTCCGGAGTCATGGGCCGCATGGAGCACACCATGGGGCCCTCAAAGGGTCCGGCCTTCACTGTCTGGATGTTGGTCTTGAACATGGGCACGTTGCGGCCCTGGGCGATGTGGCGCACCTCGATGCCCTCCCGGATCAGGGCCTCCTCAAAGGAGAAGGAGCAGCCAATCAGGAAGCCCACATAGCCCTCCTTCCAGTATTCCGAGGCGTCGGTCAGCTCCTTGGTGAACACGCCGTTCTCATACACCCGGTACCGGGGGATATCGGAGCAGATGTTGCCCCCCTCCCCCATGTCGTGGGTCTCAGGGGTACCCTTGATGGTCTCCAGAATGGGGCAGGGGAAGGGGTTTTTCTTGGCGTACTCCTCAAAGTCGGCGGCGTACTCCGGGGGCAGGATCACCAGGTTGGCCTGGGCGTAGCCCCGGCACATGCCGGCGGTGGGGAAGTCGATGACCCCCTCCTGGATGAGCTGGCGGACCTCGGACGGTTTCATGTCAATATAGGGGGTGATATCAAATGCCATGATGTTCCTCCTTATTTTTTGCCCCCCTCGCTAAAGGGAGGCGGGCCGCGAAGCGGCGGGGGATTCCGTTGATAGACACGGCTCAATAGGACGGAATCCCCCAGTCGTTCGCTTTGCGAATGCCAGCCCCCTTTGGCAGGGGGGCCTTTGGGGACTTAAGCGTTAATCCCACTCAGCGCCTTCAGGGCGGAGCGCTGGGCCAGCAGCAGGCTCTGGGCATACTCCACCGGCACCTTGACAAACCGCGCCTTGTCCCCCGCCTTGAGCTGGGCCAGGGTACGGAAGTCGGCGGTGATGACGGTGGCAATTTTGGTGTAGCCGCCGGTGGTCTGGCGGTCGCCCAGCATGATGATGGGCGTGCCGGCGGAGGGCACCTGGATGGCGCCGAAGGCAATGCCGTCAGAGATGATGTCGCCGCCATCCTTGTGGGCAATCACCGGGCCGTCCAGGCGGCAGCCCATGCGGTCAAACTCGGGGGTGACGGTGTAGGTGCCGCTGAGGAAGGTGTCGATTCCGGCGTCGGTAAAGGCATCGTCCTGGGGGCCCAGCACCACCCGGAGGGTGTACACCGGCTTGGGCGCGAACTCGGGCCTGAGAGCCCGGTCCTCCATATGGGGCAGAGTATCCACAGGGGCCCGGAAGCCAATCTGGTCGCCCTTCTCCAGCTTGCGGCCCTGAAAGCCGCCGATTTTGGCTTTCATATAGGTGGACCGGCTGCCCATGGTGACGGGGATGTCCAGCCCTCCGGCGAAGGCGATGAAGGCCCGGCAGCCCGTCTTGGGGGCGGTGAACTTCAGCACCTGGCCGGACTTGACGGCCACCGCCTGGTAGTTGGGAACGGCTTTGCCGTCCAGGGTGGGGCCCAGGTCTCCGCCGGTGATGGCAATCACATTTGCCTTGTCAAACTGGAGCTGGGGGCCCATCATGGTGCACTCCAGCACCGCCTCCCCCTGGTCGTTGCCGGCCAGGATGTTGGCCAGAGCGGCGGACCGGGGGTCCATCACCCCGGACACCGACACGCCGAACTGCTGATAGCCCACGCGGCCCTGGTCCTGGACGGTGGTGAGCAGGCCGGGGTTCAATACGGTGATACTCATGTTCCGCCCTCCTTCCTGGGGTGACGCTTGACCTGATAGCCCTCTGCCGCCTCCTGGGCGGCGATTTTGTCAAACTCCGCCTGGTCGATGGCATAGAACTTGATGTATTGGCCCGCCTGGGGCAGGATGGGGGTGGCCCGGCCGGCGTCATACATCCGGACCGGTGTGCGCCCAATGAGCTGCCAGCCGCCCGGGGAGTCGATGGGATACACGCCGGTCTGAGAGCCGGCGATGCCCACCGAGCCGGCGGGAATTTTTACCCGGGGAGTTTTCAGCCGGGGGGTGGCGATGGCCTCGTCCATGCCGCCCAGGTAGGTAAAGCCGGGGGTAAAGCCCAGCATGTAAATGAGGTACTCGGTGGAGGTGTGGATTTTGATGACCTCCTCCTCCGTCTTGCCCGCGTGCTCGGCTACAAATTTCAGGTCGGGGCCCATCTCCTCCCCGCCGTAGAGGACGGGAATCTCCAGCACCTCGCTGGGGGGGATGGTAATTTTGTCCAGCTGGCCCAGCAACCCCTTGAGCTTCTCCATCAGGGGGGCGTACCGGATGACCTCCGGGTCGTAGTGGACCATCAGGGAGCGGTAGGTGGGCACCGTCTCCACAATGCCGGGGATATCGCTTTTGCTCAGGGCGATGTTGAAGGCGCGGATCTGGGCGTTGATGGGCTCGCTGATCTCGTTGCCGAACTCCACGCACACGGAGGTATCGCCTGTCAGCAGAAATCTGACGTCAGCCATAGGCGGCTCCTTTCTCGATGAGATTACGCGCGGGCCAGAGCGGCCCGCACGTCAACAGAATCAATGGGATCATGTAAAGAACATCTTCATCACGCTGTCATAAATTGTCTTACCACCCAGAATGGCGGCCAGGAAAACCACTACAGCGCCCAGGATAATCAGAGCGGTGGGATGCTTGTAGTCCCCCACGATTTTTTTGTTCTTGGAGGCCACCAGAATGATGAGCAGCGAAATAGGAAGAATCAGACCATTTATCATGCCAACCCAGACAAGCACATCGGCAGGGTTTCCTACCAGGAACATAACCAAGGTGGAGAACGTGATAAAGCCCACCACAAACCACTTCTCATTCTTCATGATAAAGGGGTGCAATGTTTTCAGGAAGGAAACAGAGGTGTAAGCGGCACCGATAATCGAGGTTGTGCCCGCGGCGAACAGGGACAGACCAAACAGGCGGTAACCCAGGTCTCCGGCAGCCTGCCGGAAGGCCTCAGCGGCGGGATTGCCGGCCCCATAGATGGTGGCCGCAACATCGGTAAGAATCACAGCGCCGCTGGTGCAGACGCCCAAAACGGCCAGGAACAGCAGGATACGGACTGTTCCGGAGACGCCCACGCCGGTCAGAACTGATTTACGGAAATGGCCTACGTCCTCAATTCCGCCGTACCCGGCGTCCAGCAGACGGTGCGCGCCGGAGAAGGTGATGTAACCGCCGCAGGAGCCGCCCAGCAAGGTAATCATGGGGAAAAACAGGTCGATGGGCTTTTCCGGCGTGAATATTCGCATAACGGCCGTACCCACAGGGGGCTTAGAGGTAATACACACATAGAGGATAACCACCAGGATAATGCCACCCATGACCTGAGCAACCTTATCCACCAGAGTTTTGCCGCTCTTGGACAGGAAAATGCAAATACCCAGTGCGCCAGCCAGAATATATCCGGCCTTCTCAGGAATTCCAGCCAGAGCGTTCATGCCCAGGGCGGTGCCGCCTACATTGCCGATGTTGAAAGCCAGGCCGCCGATGGAGACCATAATGGCCAGAAACACCCCCAGGCCGGGAAGGATCTTATTGGCGATATCCTGCCCGCGCAGGCCGGAAGCACCGATCACGGACCACACATTTACCTGCGCAATGATGTCCATAATGACGACACATACAATAACAAAGGCGAAGGAAGCCAGATACTGGGCGGTAAATTTAGATGTCTGGGTCAAGAAGCCGGGGCCGATGGCGGACGTGGCCATCAGGAAGGCCGCGCCCAACAGCACCGACATGCTCCTGGTGTCTTTTTTGTTCTCGTTAGCCATTTAAGTACCTCCAAAAATTCGTATTCCGCTCTCTCTTCAGGCACAACTTGTCATTTGTTGTCATTTGCTCCGCAAATGATATCTCCTTTGTCAAAGGAGACCGATTTCCCTCTCCTTTTTCAACCAAAAATCTTCCAAATCAAACAATGTCGGCGATGGGGGCGATGGTGACCCCCTCGGCCTCCAGCCGGGCCCGGATGTTCTTGACGAACTCCACCGCGGAGGGGTTGTCGCCGTGGACGCAGATGGAGTGGGCGTCGATGGAGACCTCCTCGCCGGTGATGGCGGTGACCTTGCCCTCAGTGACCATGCGGATGGTGCGGGCGATGGCCTCGTCCTTGTCGTGAATCACCGCGCCGGGCTTGGAGCGGGGCACCAGGGAGCCGTCGGCCTGGTAGGCCCGGTCCGCAAAGACCTCGCTGGCGATCTTCAGTCCCACCTGCTTGCCGGCCTCCAGCATCTTGCTGCCGGCCAGACCCAGCAGGATCACGTCCTTGTCCACGCTGGCGATGCCCTCGGCGATGGCCAGGGCCAGGTCCATATCCTTGCCGGCCATGTTGTACAGGGCTCCGTGAGGCTTCACGTGCTGGAGCTTCACGCCGTTGGCGGCGGTGAAGGCCAGGAGCGCGCCCATCTGGTACTGGATGTAGGCCTTGGCCTCCTTGGGGGAGCAGACCATGTTCCGGCGGCCGAAGCCCATCAGGTCAGGGAAGCCGGGGTGCGCGCCCACCGCCACGCCGGCGGCCTTGCAGGCGGCCACAGTTTTGTCCATCACCAGCGGGTCGCCGGCGTGATAGCCGCAGGCCACGTTGGCGGAGGAGACATGGGCAATGACCGCCTCGTCCATACCGATGGTATAGGCGCCGAAGCTCTCGCCCAGGTCGCTGTTCAGGTCAACTTTGTACATAGGGGATTCCTCCTTTTAAAGAATCAATTCGGAACGCTTGCACACGTCATATATTACCACAGAACACCGGAAATTGCAATAAAAATTTGTGGATAAGCGCCAAAAGACGGACATCTCCTCCCGGAGATGTCCGTCTAGTTGCACTTTTCCGCATTTCAGCTTTTAT